>Ga0326761_1000040_pt1 | contig 31172 bp, 33 predicted proteins | sample GCREP_P_FD_207739 | JGI IMG/M metagenome (GOLD analysis project Ga0326761, IMG submission 207739) | Hot spring water microbial communities from Geyser Creek Basin, Yellowstone National Park, WY, United States - GCR.EP_P | ecosystem: Environmental > Aquatic > Thermal springs > Unclassified... | reverse complement strand
TGCCAACACCTCCTGGCTCCATCCAAGTCTCTCTCTAGCAGATTTAACCCTCGAAGCATAGTCTTCGACTACCTCATATTCCTCAAGCTTCCTACTCTGTTGCTTCACCTGGGGCTGCGGCATTGGCCTCTGCTTAACCTGCCTACTCCTTGATTGCATTGGGGGTTCCTTAACAACACCCTCCTTTGAGAGCCTCCTATAGCAGTCGGGGCAGAGTATTAGTAGAGAACCCTCTACAATAGCCCTCCTAGCCTCTCTAGCATCTAGCTCTCTACCACACATTTCACAGTAGTAAGACAAGCATCGACACCCATTTCTCTTAAAACACTACCAAGAGCCTATTATACCCATGGGTTATTAACATGGTTGATGAAGGAAAAGAAGCCATTAATGCTGTTATTGAGAGTGATGAAGACTACTTGAGATACCTCGAGACAAGGCTTAAGCAACTAGAAGAGGAGAAGCGTAAACTACAGGTGAAAGTAGAGTACTATAGGAATGAAATAGAGAAACTCCTCTCACCCCCATTAATAGAGGCTATTGTAGAGTATGTACTACCAGATAATAGAGTCGTCGTGAAGAGCCAGAATGGCCCAAACCTCGTTGTACAGGTAGGGGACAACATTGATAAATCCAAGTTGAGGCCTGGAGCTAGAGTAGCGTTGAATCAAAGGGGATCGGTTGTAGTCGAGGTTCTACCAGAGTATCCAGATCCATACGTTCAATTAATGGAGGTCGTCGAGAAGCCTGATGTAAGATATAGTGATATTGGTGGATTAGATGAGCAAATACGCGAGTTGAGGGAGGTAGTAGAGCTACCACTAAAAAACCCCGATTTATTCAGGGAACTAGGTATAGAGCCACCGAAGGGAGTACTACTACACGGACCCCCTGGATGCGGGAAAACACTACTAGCAAAAGCAGTAGCCGCGGAGAGTGGTGCAACATTCATCTCTCTAGTTGCAAGTGAACTAGTCCAGAAGTTTATTGGTGAAGGTGCGCGAATCGTGAGGGAGTTATTTGACCTAGCTAGGAGGAAGGCCCCCTCAATAGTATTCATAGATGAAGTAGACGCTATTGCAGCTAAGAGAATAGAGATAGGTACAAGTGGAGAGAGGGAGGTGCAGAGAACACTAATGCAGCTACTAGCAGAGATCGATGGATTCAAACCACTAGATAGAGTCAAAGTCATAGCCGCAACTAATAGAATAGACATACTAGACCCAGCAATACTTAGGCCCGGTAGATTCGATAGAATAATCGAGGTTCCACCACCAAGTAAAAAAGGAAGAGTAGAGATATTCAAAATACACACTAGGAGGTTGAAGGCGAAAGGCGACATAGACTACGAGTTCCTAGCAGAGATCACTGAGGGATTCACGGGTGCAGAGATTAAACTAGTAGTTGTTGAAGCAGGCTACATGGCAGTTAGAGAAAACAGACTCTACGTGACAATGAACGACCTATTGAAAGCAATTGAAAAAGTAAAGAGCAAGAAGACCATTAGAGACTCCTGGCAGCAAATATATAGTTCTCCAAGGCCAACGTATCAACCAACAATATAGACTCAACCACCCTGCATATGCTGGAATACTTTGTTTCAACACACATATACCCCTCCTCCCAGACCATATTTTGACACATTTATCAGGGATAACATGGGTTTCTACTCTAGGAGGATGCTAGTGTATTGTTATTAATGGTGCTTTTATGATCACTCGAAAGCCCACATTATGGGAGCTTAGAGAACTCCGCGAAATAGCTGAGTTTCAATTTGGTGTGAGTGGAGAGTTGCTTATCCCGGAGGACATTCTACTAGTGGTCAGCCCTAATACTAATAGAGCTAGATTCATTATCCTCGATGGGGAGAAATACCTATCTCTAAGAGCTAGAGACTATAGATTCAACCTCCACATATCCTCCGGGCTAGTACTCAATAAGATACTGCCTAAGCCAAAGCTACGCGTATATGTGAAGGATGAATACGTGGAGCTCATCGCTAGAGGGGGGAATCTCTTCTCGAGGCATGTATTAGCGGCAGACCCCTCAATTAGGCCTGGAGATGAGGTTTTAGTTGTTGATTCAAAAGGGGATTTAATAGCTGTTGGACGGTCAAGGCTCTCTGGGTGGGAGATGGCTTACTATAATAGGGGTGAAGCTGTTAGGATTAGGGAGGGTGTATTAAAGTGACCAGCGGTATAAAGTTTACCCCACTAGTAGATACATCGAGATTAGACTTCTCAAACTCGCTATTCATAACGGGATTCCAGGGCTTCGGGCTTGTAGGCTACTTGACAACACTCCACTTAGTACAGGAACTCGGGTTGAGTAAAGTAGGCTTTATTAAAACCAGGTATATGCCCGAGGTTACACTATATAATAAGCAGAGGGATATACAGTACCCATTTGAAGTATACCACGGGGTAGTCGGCGGTAATGAAGTACTAGTTGTCCTACACAATGAAATGCCCGTGGAGAGGGAGAGAACAGCGTATGCAGAGTACCTAGCCTCACTAGCCAAGAAGTGGATGGTGAGAGAAGCCATTCTCGTTGGGGGCTTGAACCAAGAGTTGAGGGAGGATCAGGGTGAGAAGTTTAGGTGGATTCCAATAAACAACCCCACTATAGTATTCAATAACGCTAGACTACTCGAAGATAGACACATTATAGGAGTACTCGCACTACTAATAATGTTCATGAAGGCCCAGGGGTTGAATGGGGTAGTAATACTCCCATTCACAGAGCCATATAGACCGGACCCAAGGGCGAGTGCTGTGGCTGTTGAGGTTATAGGTGGAATTCTAGGGGTTGAGGTAAGTGTACAGAGGTTGATGGAGGAGGCTTCTATAATTGAAGCTATTGAAGCGGAGAGAGCAAAAATAGAGAAGGCTACGGAGGAAGCAGAGAAGAAATCTCGTCTAAGCTACATATAGCTACACGATCTCTAAATACACCGAGAAGCTTCTGGACTTCACTAAATAACTCCCTACTAAACCAACTAGTATGCACAATTAACACTCTCACAGCACCATGCCTAATTAAATCCAGTAGTAAACTAGCAATCCAGCTAGGTCTCAAGCCCCCCTTGGATAACCTTAATTCATGCTGGTAAAATGGATAAGTAGAAGCCAAGCCGGGGGTTATTAATCCCAGCAGTGGATGTATGAAGAGAACTGCGAGATCTCTTCTTGCACTAATTAAATCAGCGATCCTAGTATACTCCACTTGTTGATTATACGGCTTCCTATACGCTGGAATAAGTACAATAGTTCTCCCATACACTCTCTTCAACGAGAACTCGATCGCCCTCTCAATATTCACCCTGGCCTTGGGGTTAGCGAGGGATTCCCTACTATTAATAAATAGTGATTTACCACTCGGATTCACTAGTGGCGTGTAGCGCTCTAAGAGCTTAGAATACTTCTTAACCACTCTAAATGCCTCGTATAGTGCTGGGTGAGCCTTAGACCTATACTCTAGTAGCTCCCATAGTCTACCCTCCTTAATCGCCTGCTTAACTAATCTCACCTCCCTCGCGAGAACGTATAAATTGTGGAGTGCAAGTAGCTCTACCCTCTTCTCCCTCGGCAACTCAACCAGGTCTCTTGGATTATACCTAGAGCAAACGGGACAACTGCATGGGAAGTATTCTATTTCATTAACTCTACGAGTCCCCGTCTCAAGCATGTATCTATCATCCCGAGCATATAGTATGTAGCTAGCTGAGTCGAATAAGTCTCCTCCAACAGCCACTAGGTAGGGGATTATCATCGGGTGTCCCACTCCAAAGACGTGTAGGGGTTTACTTGGAGGTAGAAGTAGGCGAGTAGTTGCAACTATTTCAACTAGTTTAGAATACTTGTACTTCTCGAGTAGAACTGTTGGTGAGCCAACAGCATAAATATCGTATGGTAGTCTACGGGCCTGTATAGATGCCTTTACCAATAAGTCTCGGTATGGAGCACCCTGTACTGGGTACACCCATAATTGATCAGAGCTCATTATTAACGGCAGTGCTTCAATACCCCTCTTATAAGTCTCTTCCACTGCTCTAAGCGCCTCGCTATGAGTCATCTTAGAGCCTGTTGGTATATCTAGAATGACCCCTATGTCAGACCCTATTCTCTCCTCATACTCCACTATCGTCTTGTTATCTACATCTACTTCTCCATAAACTAAGACTTGGTACCCACCAGAGTCAGTCATTATTACACTATCCCAGGATAGTTCACTATGTATTCCCCTAGCAACACCCTTATTCCTCCTGTAGAATAGATATGCATTCGTTATTATCCCATTGAATCCAAGTTGCTTAATTAAGTCGAGGCCTGGTGTCTGCCTGTAGGGGTCTATAACTGGGAATAAAAAAGGAGTCTCTAAGTAGCCATGCCTAGTCGTCAACCTCCCTATTCTACCACCGAGATCCCTTAACCTAGTCTCGAACAACCCGGTATATCCCTAAGCTCTCTTTTTCTTCTGCTCCATGTACTTCTTGAATAGACTATAGAGAGTCTCAGCCATGGGTCCAGAACCCATTACACCCTCTTCGCTTATTCTATATCTACCGAGAACCTCCAAAGCCCTGATCTCCGGGATTAATCTAACCGCGTGTTCTTGCAGCTTCATTTCCCTAAGTAGCAACCCCTTAAACTCCTCTGGGTCAAACAATGGTTCTTCAAGCATCACGATTTCAGATACTTTCTCGCCTTTAACAAGTATTTTAGTGTATTTAGTGCCATTACTATCCACAGCATCCCTGAGTAGTAGGTTTAGTGATGGGTGGTCAAACCCCGCTAAGATACCCTCATATATCTTGCCACTTTCTAGTACAACCCTAACTCTCTTATCGAGTATTGCCGATAGCTCTTGAACCAGCCTCCTCGAAGCCTCTGAAACAGACATTTAAATCACCTTTGTTTTAAATGCAAACTACTTATATTACTTCAAGGTTTAATTAAGGTATACGAGGTGTAGAAATTGATCTTTGAGTGTAGAGTAAGCGATATTACGCCACTTAGAGTGCCCAAAGTACACCGTGTAAAATCAACTTGTGGAGAGGTAGAGATTGAAGTAGAACTACACGAAGACGCTGTAAAAGTCCCCTCGAGAGACTCGAGAATAACGATAGAGATCACTAGTAGCAAGGAAGAATGCCTAAAACACTACTTCTGCGGCCATGGCTACGTCGTTTCAAACACGCTAATAGGCGATGTCTACAGAGTTGTGATCTCACTACATGGATTCCTAGTGGTGGTGAAGTCTAAGAATAGACTAGAACTAAATGAATTAGACCACGTCTACGTGGGGGCAACGTATTGAAAAACTCTATAGAGAAACAACTGTACTGCTTCACAAATAACGTGTTTTGAGAAACTTTTGCTCACCTGCTCTTAGACACTCTTCAATACTTTCACTACTCTCCCCGCTTTTAATTCCACCTAGTTTTTACAGGTGGGATTTTGAAAGAACACGAGGTTGTCTTAAGAATATTTAAACTGATTAATGCGGGAGAGGATGCAGAGGCTGAACTAAAGAAACTCGGGGATTTCCTCACAACTAGGTCTCAGCTCGCTAGCGGGGTTGAGTATTTGAGCGTCTCAAAGATCAATAGAGGAGATGTTAAGGGATTAATCATTATAAGGGGAAGTAGAGAAAACGCGTTGAGTGAAGCAGAGCTAATATCGTCACTTGTGAAGTCTAACTTTAAGACTATTGATGTAGAAGTAGTCTCTGAGCAGAGTGTACTCAGCAATATACTCACTAGTATAAAGAATTTTTTCTAAGGAGGAAGCCGTATGGATTTACAACACCAATCACCCTAGAGCATAGAGTCAAGTACCCAGTGCAAGAAGTACCCGTGGAGAATAATCCTGGCTTGGAGTACATTGTTATTGGGAGAGTTCTCGCAATACCCCAACTCCCAGCGAAACTAGCCAAAAACGACTTATTCCGCCACTTATTAATAGCTGGTAGTACAGGGTCTGGGAAATCCCATACAGCATCCAAGATCTCTGAGCGGGTTGCACGCGAGTTCAAAATACCAGTAATTGTGTTTGATTGGCACGGGGAGTATGCTGATCTACTACGAGAATACATCGAGGTAAATCCACACTCTTCTCCAATACCCATCTTCACCGATGACCCAGACGACCTCATTTTAGTATCTAGCATTATGGAGTTAACTCCCCCTCAAGAATACCTACTAGACAAGATCCTGAGGAGAGTGGACTTCTCGAAAACAAAGTCTATTGAGTCTCTACTAGACTACATTGAATCCTACCCCGAGGAGTCAAACTGGATGAGGGAGACTAAGCTTGCACTACACCGGAGGTTGTCCAGTCTAGCAAGGGAGAATTACCATAGCCTCTTCGAAATACGTGGACGCATCGAGTTCAAACAAGGGGTTTTAGAGGCGGGGAAGCCCGTTGTCTTAAACCTAGCCGAGATAAACGACCCTAGTATTAGGAAGCTGTATGCATCATTCTACTTAAAGCGCCTCGTGGATTTCACGGTTAACCAGGGAAGGAGGCTACTAGTGATCCTCGAGGAGGCAGTCAACTACATCTCTAGGAGTCAGCCCGTTAAGCCAATATGTGAGACACTACGAGAATTCAGGAAGTTTGGAGTGGGCTTAGTGATTATATCTCAATCTCTCACACAACTAGTTGAAGACGCCTCTGTAAACACTAATACAAAGATCATTCACTCGGTTAAGTCAAAGCAAGACCTAGAAGTAGTTGAGAAAACCCTCTACCTCGATCAAGAGCTACTAGAGACACTGCCATATATAGAGCCGGGTGAGGCTGTTTACTCAACGCCTAGTCTTAAAAAACCAGTATTAATTAAGATTGAGTAGAGTTGTTAAAAAACTAGTCTTCCTCCTTCTTCTCCTCCTCGGGTTTCTTACCAGCCTCCTCCTTCTTCTCTAGTTTACTAGCGGCTATGATGTCATCTATTCTCATTATGATCGTTGCAGCCTCTGTACCTCCCTTAATTGCTGTTGCAATAACGCTTACAGGCTCTATTACTCCAGCTTCAAACATATCCACCAAGTTCCCAGTGTTTAAGTCTACTCCAATCCACTTCCCACCCTCCTTCTCGTGAGCGGCCCTAAGCTTCATGATCATGTCGATTGTGTCTAGTCCAGCGTTTTCAAGCATTGCAACGACTAATCCCTCAATAGCCTTTGCAAAAGCCTCTATAGCTAATTGCTCCTTTCCACCAACTTTAACGGCATACCTCCTCAAGTACTTGGCTATCTCCATTTCTACTGCTCCACCACCAGCTACTACTTTACTATCTCTAAGTGCATCTGCAACAGATGATAGTGCATCTCTAAAGCTTCTCTCCGCTTCATCAACAAGTCTCTCTAGCCCACCCCTTATAACAATACTCACAGACCTCGGGTTCTTACACCCCTCGACAAACACCATTTTATCCTCTCCAACCTTCCTCTCCTCCACTAGCTCAGCATAACCGAGATCATCAGGCTTCAAGTCATAGATATTACTAACTATTCTACCACCAGTAGCTCTCTCTAGTTTCTCTAAGTCGCTTCTCTTAACTCTCCTAACGGCTAGAATACCCTTCTTGGCGAGGAAGTGCTGTGCAACTTCGTCAATACCCTTCTGGGTAATTACAACGTTTGCTCCAACTTCAGATAGTTTATCAACGTATTTCTTCAGGATCTCTTCCTCCTGCTGTAGAAATGCCTTCATCTGCGTTGGATCACTAATTCTTATCTCAGCGTCGATCTCGGGTTTCTCGATCTCTAGTGGTGCATCAAGTAGAGCGATCTTTGGTTTCTCAACTCTCCTAGGCATACCAGGGTGAACTACCTCCTTGTCTAGTACTATTCCATACACGAGCTGAGTATCCATCAGGGAGCCTCCATACTTCTTTATTATCTGAATGTTATCTATGTCAATGTAGATCTTGTCTCCTCTAGACTCCGCTATCTGCTTAACTGCTGTAACTGCTAATTCAGCGAAGTATTCTCTAGCATCATGTACAGCTTTACTCGTTAGAGAAGTTTTAGCCACCTTCTTCAATACTTCATCGTTGTTTATGTCTATTGAGACAGCTATTTCATCGAGAACCTTGAGGGCCTCCTCCATTGCTTTTCTAAAACCAGATATTATGACTGTTGGATGTATATTTTTATTCACTAAGTCTTCAGCTTGCTTGAGCAACTCACCTGCAATAATCACAGCTCTCTTAGTTCCATCACCAACTTCTGCATCCTGGCTTTTAGCAACGTGTACGAGCATTTTAGCCGCAGGATGCTGAATCTCTGCTTTGTCAAGAATAGTGGCTCCATCATTCGTGATTGTAACATCTCCTAGCGCGTCAACAAGCATTTTATCCATTCCCTTGGGTCCATAAGTTGTTTTAACCATTTCTGCTACTGCTCTAGCAGCGAGTATGTTTATTCTCAGTGCATCTCTACCAGCAGTTCTCTGCGTACCCTCTTTTAGTATTAGAACCGGGATTCCAGTTGGCTCTGTAGGTGCAGGTTGCGCCGCCACAATACATCACCCTAAATATAGCCATTGCTAGAAATATCAAAGGCTTCTATATAAGCTTTTTTTAAATAACTATCTTAAAGATCTAGGGAACCCCCGAGTAGATCCAATGCGTTAAATACATTAGCCCCCAGAACAAAGTATAAATTAGGTGAATTACAGCGAGACAATGTTGTCAACTGGTGATGAGCTTTGAGTATTAGTAGTGAGGCCGTGGGTAGTGATAAGTCGTTTAATGAATTGATCGGGATTGCTAAGGAAATAGTGAAAAACATGTTTGGCGAAGCCGGGGAAAAAATCCTAGACTACCTCGTAAGCAAGGGGTATATTGCAGAGGAGAGAATTGCAACGAGTATTGATGTTAGATCTAATGAGGCGAGGAAAATACTACAGCGTTTATCGGATGAAGCCCTCGTGGTACCAGATAGACTTAGAGACGAGGAGACGGGTGAGGCCCTACATATTTGGAGGCTAAACAATACTGCTTTAAAGTCATTTATTCTAAATAGATTGAGGAAGACAAGGGAGAAACTCGAGTTGCTATTGAAGTATGAATCAGAGGGCTCAATCTACATTTGTAGGACTTGTAATAGGAGATTCTACATTGACGAGGCATATGCTTATGGATTCCAATGCCCACACGACAACGATGTACTAGTGGAGGCAAACAACCCCACAACAATAGCGAACTTAAAGGAGTCTATTCGTAAAATAAATACTCTCATCTCAATGATCGAGCGGATGCAGAGTGGTGGGGGGAAAGTATAGCTATGTAGACTTATTCTCCGGTGCTGGGGGGTTCTCACTAGGCTTCTACTTAGCCAATAGGTTTAAGTGCATACTAGCAGTCGACAACTACAAGTACGCTGCACTAACATATAAGGCCAACTTCCCGAATACACTAGTGCTTGTTGAAGATGTAAAGGATCTAACTAATAGTAGGTTACTAGCCATTGTAAACCCCGGTGAAGTAGATGTAGTTATTGGTAGTCCACCATGTGAGCCCTTTACAGGTGCTAATCCCCACCGCGAGAAGAACCCACTAGATAGACTATACTTAGACCCTGCGGGGCAGTTAACTCTACACTATATTAGAATAGTTGGTTTACTAAAACCACGAGTATTCATCATGGAGAATGTCCCAGCCATAATGGAGGGTGGATTGAAAGAAGCTATCATGGAGGAGTTTAAGAGAGTTGGCTATAACAGAGTTTACTTCAATATTCTGAGGGCAGAGGACTATGGAAACCCAAGCCGTAGAACAAGAGTATTCGTGTCAAATATACCCTTAAACCCACCACCCACCCGTGTAAAACAAACTGTGAGAAGAGCACTTGAGGGGTTGCCTCCACCAGGCTCCTCTATAATACCCAATCACGACCCACCCCCCGAGCTTCCATGGAGGAAGCTTAAGAAAGCCTATAGGCTTAAACCAGGAGATGCACTAATACACTACTATGGAGCCGAGAAAATACTGCCGAACTTCATGAAGCTCGACCCAGATGACCAAGCCCCCACCGTCCTAGGATCTTCGAGATTTATACACCCATTTGAAAACAGATTACTCACAGTAAGGGAACAAGCTAGATTAATGGGTTTTCCAGACTCCTTTGTCTTCACTGGAGGGAGGGACTCACAGTACAACATGATTGGTGAAGCAGTACCAGTACCACTAGCTAAGGCTATCGCATTAGAAGTATTGAAAGTGCTTGATGGTGAAAACGCTGAGGTGGGTGAATCAATATAAATGTACATGAGTTAAGTCAATCTATGGGTGCTTAGTCTAAATGAAGAGGGAAATGTATATTGCTCTATACGCACCTAGTAGTGTACAGAAACTACTAGACTTCCTTAAGACAATCTATAGTGTTGAAAACACTGTCCCAGTTATAATTAAGCCTTTTGGAGCAGCCGCACAAGTCGGTGTTCCAGAGGCTCATAGATTATCATATAAACTCGGAAAACCACTCATTATTCTACCAGAACTCAGAGATCTTCGCAGTATTCTAAACTGCGAGTCCATATATTACCTTGGAGAAGAGGGTGTAGAAGTAGAGTTAGACAGTGTTCTGAGTGAAGCGCTTGGTAGGAAAACAGCTCTAGTTGTAAACTCAGGCGAGCAAGAGCCGAGTAGAAAGGAGCTGGAGGATGTTAAAGTCATCTGGCCGATTGATATTCCAAGGGGTATTTCTGCAACTGCACTGGCTGGTGTTATTGCATATAAGTTATATCATGCATTAAGGGAAAAGTAGTATAGTGCATCTACATGTCTTCACGTGGTGGATGTAGGTGAGCGCCTATAGACTTAGAGCAACTCTACCAAGTAGGGGTATTGAGGAGGTTAAGGACAGATACGACGTTATAGTTGTTGGCGGGGGGCCTGCTGGTCTATCAGCTGCACTGTACTCAGCTAGGTATGGATTAGATACATTAGTTGTAACAAAGACTATTGGTGGAAATGCATCCATCGCACCAGTAGTGGATGACTATCTCGGAATACCTGATGTAACGGGGGCAGAGCTAGTTGATAGATTTGTTAGACACGTTAAGAAATACGGTGTACCAATAGTAGCTGACGAGGTGGTTGATCTCTATAGAAACCCCAGCGATCGTGTTTTATGGTGTGTAAAACTAAGGAGTAGAAGAGACATCTGCGCCTACGTTGTAATACTAGCAATGGGTAGTGAGAAGAGGAAACTGGGTGTACCAGGCGAGGATTCACTAGTGGGTAGAGGAGTATCCTACTGTGCTACGTGTGATGGCCCATTCTTTAAGGATAAAGTAGTTGCTGTTATTGGTGGTGGGAACTCTGCTTTTACAAGCGCACTGTATTTAAGCAATATAGCGAGTAGAGTTTACTTAATACACAGGAGGGAGTCTTTCAGGGCATTCAATACATACATAGAGGCAGCCAAGAAAAACCCAAAAATAGAGATCCTCACCAACACTATTGTAAAGGAAATCATAGGTAGGGAGAAAGTAGAAGCCTTAAGAATAGCCAATACAAAGACAAATGAAGAAAGAATCATAGAGGTGAACGGGGTATTCGTAGAGATCGGTACAAATCCACCAGTCGAATTCTTCAGGAAAGTGGGGATTGAGGTTGATGAAGAGGGTAAAGCTGTAGTTAAAACAGATATGAGTACAAACCTACCCGGAGTCTATGCAGCAGGAGACGCTGCTGGAGGACCACGCAAGTATAAATTCGAGCAGATCATCACTGCAGCAGCCGAAGGCGCTATTGCAGCTGACGCGGCTGCAAAGTACATTATAAATATTAAATCTCAGAGATAATCATGTGGTCGTAAGCCCGAGGAATAGAAAATTTAAACCCTTGTAATACCTAGTATATAAAGCAGGGGCCCGTAGCTCAGCCAGGTAGAGCGCCCGGCTCATAACCGGGTGGACCGGGGTTCAAATCCCCGCGGGCCCATGAATAATTACTCATCTATGTACCGTACTTCCACGAGGATAAGTATTCACGCTGCCTTTCTGTCAATTCATCTATTTCAATACCCATGGCTTCTAGCTTAAATTTAGCAACTAGCTCATCTAGTCCCCATGGTAGTTTCATCACCGTCTTAGATAGCTTCCCTCTGTTTTCTAAGAGATACTTTACCGCTAGGAATTGATTGGCAAAGCTCATATCCATCACCTCGCTTGGATGCCCTTCAGCAGCAGCTAGATTCACTAGTCTACCCTCTGCTAGTAGATATAGTTTCCTACCATCCCTTAGAGAGTACTCTGTAACATTTGGTAAAATCTGTCTCTTGGACACCGATAACTCCTCGAGGTCTGGTATCCAGATCTCGACGTTGAAGTGGCCGGCGTTCGCGAGTATTGCTCCATCCTTCATTTTCTCGAAATGCTCCCTCCTAATAACTGCGATATTACCTGTTGCAGTGATAAAGATGTCTCCAATTCCAGCTGCTTTATCCATGGGCATTACTTCGAACCCATCATAGACTGCTTCAAGAGCCCTCACGGGGTTTACCTCGGTCACTATAACTCTCCTAGCTCCAAGACCCCTAGCCCTCATCGCTATGCCTCTACCAACCCATCCATACCCAGCAACCACGACGACTTTGCCGGCTACAAGTATATTTGTCGACCTCATGACTCCATCAAATGTACTCTGCCCCGTGCCATACCTATTGTCAAAGAGGTACTTTGTATACGAGTCGTTTACAGCTATAACGGGGTATAGTAGTAGTTTACTAGTCTCTAGTGCCTTTAATCTATTAACACCCGTTGTTGTTTCCTCTGTTCCACCAATAATGCCCCCAGCAATATCTCTATACTTCTCATGTAGTAAAACGTGTAGGTCTCCGCCATCATCAATCACTATATCGGGTTTACTCTCAGCCACTCTACTTATACACCAATAATACTCCTCACTACTCTCCCCGCGCCAGGCATATACGTGAATACCACGCATAGCCAACGCAGCAGCTACATCATCCTGGGTTGAAAGGGGATTACTAGCTGCTAAGTAGACATCAGCCCCAGCTTCTATAAAAGACAGTGCAAGTACCGCTGTCTCCTTGGTGACATGTAGAACAGCACCTATCCTCACACCACTCAGTGGCTTTAAACCACTATACTTCCTCCTTAGAAGCATTAATACAGGCATGTTTCTCTCAGCCCAGGCTATCTTAAGCTCCCCGCCTCCAGCTAGAGACAAGTCTCTAACTCTAAACTCCACGTAGACCACCAATAGGAGGATACAATCCAGCACTATAAATAGTCTTAAAGCAGTGAAGAACCATGGTGTAGCTCATTGGAGAAGACCGAGAAACCACCATATAGTGTATTATTTAAAAACACTATTAGGGAGAAGCCGTGGTTATTCATTATTGCATATTATATATATAGCTACCCTGGCCTATCAATAGAGGAGTTGAAGAACACTTCTGGTTTGAAAATAGATGTAGTTAAGCGAGGTGTTTGGTGGCTGAAGAAGGTGGGAGTAGTCGAGGAGAGGAATAATAAATACTATATTTCAACCACGTACTCTAAGGCGTTGGAGTCTACAATACTGAATACATGTAGACTAGGAGACACATTCATACTCCTCCTCGATGAAGTCTACATCGTCTACCGGGTTACGAGTGGTAGGATCCAGTACTGGTCAATACCGCTTAAGTACTACGAGGAGATTGCATACTATGAGAGAGCAACCAGCGGCTCATACACACTAAGCAATATTGCCCAAATACTAGGCGTAGACTTGGGAACCGCGAAGAAAGTACATAGACTCATTGATTTAATTAAAAAGTGTTGGCAACGCTCGAATAAATGAACAATATAGTTCCAAACAAGTACTCACGCATAAAAACCCATATTGGTTTTATAAACCCTTGTTGTAATCAGCAATTTAGAGTATTCGCATAGGGTGTTGCTTATGGGTAAGGTGAGGCCTAAACTAGTTAAGAGAATTGCAAGGGAGCTTTTAAGTAAGTACCCAGAGTTGTTTAAGAGAGACTTCGAGCACAATAAGAAAGCTGTATCAATGCTCACTATTATATCCTCGAAGAAGCTTAGAAACCAAATTGCAGGCTACATTACACACCTCCTCGCGATTGAAGCGCGGAGGGAGAAGAGAGTGGAAGTTGTTGAGGAAGTGAGTGAGGCTAGTGCTTAAATACACTGTTGAAAATGGACGTGTAAGGGTTTTCCTCGACTGGAGGAATACCATTGTAGAAGTCTATGTGTACTCCTGTGAGAACTACACAGGGGATTTAAAGAGGGAGGTGGAGTATAGGGGGGTTAAGCCCGAAGACCCGGTAGCTATAATACCGTGTAGTACTATTGAAAACCCCCTTCAATTGATCCAGGCTGCCTTATTCTACAAAGTCTACTCGGGTAGATTCAAGAGATTTAGAAATCAAGGCTTATTAATAGCGATGCTCGCTATGGGGTTGACTCAAATAAGTAGTGTTGTCGAGTCTATTGGGAGAGAGATCGAGAGTGGATCTAGATACTACCTACTCGGAGTAGATCGTGTTCCATCGAATACTTCGATGTGCAGTGTAATTAATCCTATAGAGGGAGTAAATGCGAGGACATTGAAGCCGCTTGTAAAAAACACTAGGCTTCTCATATCACTGCTTTAACTACCACTCTTCTTCCCACTCCTCTTCCTCCCACTCCTCCTCTTCCCACTCCTCCTCCCATTCCTCTTCTAGCCACAACTTCAACCCACATCCCCTAATCCACGTTATAACCAGTGACTTATAAATATTTACTAGGAGGAAGAGAGTATACTCCTATACGAGTATCGTGTGTAATAATAATCCTAGCGATATAAATTGAATAGGTGTGAAACTTTGCAGTCAACACCCAGCTCTATTAAACTCACTCAGAGTATGGGTCCAAAAATACTTGTCACTCTCGGTCCCTCTACAAGCTCAATAGATGTAATTCGGGAGATGATTAAGCAGGGGGTCTCCGGTTTCAGATTAAACTTTGCATTTGGAACTCCTGAAACATGGAGTAGCTACATCAAGTATGTTCGTGAAGCCTCAAGTGCATTAGATACCGTGGTATCTATAATTGGTGATATTCCAGGGCCACAGGTTAGAACTACAGGGGTTGAGTCAATTAGCTTAAGCAAAGACGATATCGTGGTTGTAACGTATGTAGATCTAGCTGACGAGTATAAGAGACTCGGGAAAGTGATTCCCGTTGATCGAAGGGAGTTATTTGAAATACTCCAGCCAGGGGACACTATACTCTATGGAGATGGAGAAGTCGAGTTGAGAGTGATCGAGGCAAGCGTTGATCACGCGAAGTGCATCACCGTGAACCCAGGTGTTTTAAAACCAGGTAGAAAAATAGTTGTCCCCGGGAAGGAGCTACCAACCAGTTTTCTATCAACCAGGGACATTGAGTTAATTAAATATGCATGTAGTGAGGATCTAACATACATAGCGCTAAGCTACGTGAGGAGCGAAAAAGACGTCTTATTTGTAAGAGATCTACTAAGGCAGTTCAAGTGTAATATAGGCTTAATCTCCAAGATCGAGACACCTGGTGGACTAAGAAACGCAGAGAAGATCGCCGAGGTGTCCGACGCTCTACTTGTTGCGAGAGGTGACTTAGGAGTTCACTTCCCAATAGAATCAATTCCATTGTTACAGGATCGAGTGGTTCAGGTAGCGGTTAAACACGGAGTACCAGTAATAGTAGCTACTGATGTATTAGAATCCATGATTGAAAGTAATAGGCCGAGTAGAAGCGACGTTGTGGGACTATACAACATTGTGTATAGTCTAGTGGATGCAGTCTTACTAACTAATGAAACAAGCATTGGGAAATACCCTGTCGAAGCAGCGAAGTGGGCTAGAGTAATTATATCGACGGCCCTAAGCAACATGCAACACGTACTCGTCGAGGAGTTTAGAAGAAAGATTTCAAGTGAGTCCCTAATAGAGAAGTATGCTCAGGGCTTAATTCACCTAGCGGAGAGTCTTGGAGGAGCAATCATAGTGTACTCGAAGACAGGGCGCATGGTTCCACTACTATCGAGGCATAGACCCCTCACACCCGTATACATTGGGAGTTGGAGTAGAAAACTAATGGAGAGAGCAACTATATACTATGGTTTAAACCCAGTAGACTTATCCAGTAAACTAAGCGAGACTGTAGACTACGAGAGGGGAGTCGAGGAAGTATATAGTAAACTCAGAGACCTCGGAGTCATTAAAATAGGAGATATCGTGGTAAAGTCCTATTCTAAACCCGTGGTCAACCAACACGAGATCAGGGTTGAAGTAGTTGTATAGAGCCGCCGGCGGGATTTGAACCCGCGTCCACCGGCTCTCTCGACTCCGGTTAATACATCCATACGAGGCCGGCGCTCCACCGGGCTGAGCTACGGCGGCCCATAAAAACATTATTAAATAGGGGATTTTAGTTTTTAGTTCCTATGGTTTCCTCGACTGCTTTAATAGCTTGAGAAGCCATTTCTCTCATAACGATGTATGGGTCTTTCGCCTTGACTATGGCTGACGCCACGAGGACCCCGATAGTCCCTAGTTTTATAGCTATGTACACGTCTTCTCCACTAGAGATCCCTGCTCCGGTGAGGACTTTTACACTGGGGTTTACTCTATTAATGAGGCTTACACTGCTCGTGATAACCTCGGGCTTAGCCTTACTAACACTAATACCAGTGCCAATGAGCTCGGGTGGCTCTACAGCCACCATGTCGGGGTTTAGTAGGGCTATTGCTCCACCAGTCTCTGGTACATCCGCACACGCTAATACCTCTAATCCAAGCACGTGGGCCTTCTTAACTAAGTAGTTGATATCAGCTAGCTTTAACCTATGCTCACTGTGATTAATTATTAATCCATGAACACCAAGCTCCTTCAACCCCTCTAATGGAATATACCCCGTAATAGCGCCTGGCTCCAGGGGGTCAGCGTGCTGGGCATAAACCTTCACACGCGTATCACTAACCTCCATGAGTACTCTATAGAGCTCTGTAAATGGAGGGGCTAGTATTAAATCCACGTCGAATTCCTCAATAACTCTCTTAGCAGCCCTTGCAATCTCCAATGCGTGTTTTCCAAAGCTATGGGGGTAGTAGGCCTTATAGTTAACTACTATTATTGGACGCATATACAACCCCGAGTCAATGGAGTCTAGGAGTAGGGGAGAAAAAAGAGATTAGGATACGTGCTCTTTCTTCACGACTTTATATGCATCTTCTGCTTTAACGAATCTATCCTTTAGCTTCCGCATTACATCGGGTAGAGTAGTATACTCCATCTCCTCGGGTCCAAGCCTGTGAGGCATGAATGGTCCATGCCTCCTCATATACTCCGCTATAAGCTGCGCCAGCCTCCTCGTCTCATCGTATGCTACATCATCAAATAAGTCCACGGGGCCAATCAACCTACCCTTATTGATATTCCACCCGAGTGCTATCACGCGTGGAGGTCCATCAAACCTAGTGACTTTAGCATACCTCAACGGCACAGGCATTAATGGACCGTAGTGACTACCCCTCATCCAGCCGGCAACGAGGTGTGGAAATGCAAATGCCTCGAGTATTTCCCCAACAGCTGGTAATCCATGCTGTGCTCTCACAATAGCAACTGGGTCGTCTTTACCTACATACCTACCTGCAATTAAGTTTAGTCTCTCAACGCTTACAACCGCGGATAGTAGGTTATCACTCTTCCTATAAACCCTTCTAATTACAAATCTACCGGTTGTTCCAATCAATGCAAGTATATCATACATCTCCTCAGGCGAATTCAATAATACATTCTTACCCTCCATTACATCATATACTTCAAATATAAAGCCATCATGCATTTTAGGATCTATTACCAAGCCAGCAGTATTGAATGGATCCGCGAAAATCCTAAAGATTGGAAGATTAAATGCACCAGGCTCTGTTTTATCAGCATGAAACGTCACAACAGGCTCTGAAACCCTCTCCTCCATCTCTAACTCAGCTACGCCAGGGCCAAGCCCTCTTACATTCCCAGAGAATGCTTCTGAGAGCAAGTCTTGTCCGGCAGCATATAGCTTCAACTCACGGGCTACCTTAGCAGCGGCTTTAAATGCATCCCAAGCAAGTCCATGTATGTCGGGGTTGTCAGGGCCCTTAGTGTGAGTCATTATTAATTGTAAGTCGTCTCCAACGTTTGCAACGTAGAAGTCTATTATCAACCCCTTCTGCTTGGCTTCAGCCAGGATCTTCGTGGCTGTTGCCATTTGATCGGGGTGAACCATGTGGTGTCCCGCTATACTCCCAATATCTGCTTTTATTACGGATAGAGTTATTCTCTCACTCATAGAGCTACACCCATTTTTACAAATACGTGTTAATGGCTTATAAGCTTTTATGGGAGGATAGAGTGTTGAGCATTGATGTAATTAATGTAAAACTAGTCAATAGCGAAGTAAACACCACGTTGCTTCTGCTCTCTATCAAGTACAGAGCCTGGCTTATTAATCCTAGGCCTCCCAGCATCGGGGTCTCTGCGCACTGTGATATCAAGGTTTTTCAACAAGTGGTTCAATCCCTCGCGGATCTCCATTGGCCTAGTAGACCTACCACTAACTGATGGAATACCCCAGAAAACCATTACTCTATCACTAACATATGTCTGAAGCAATAAGTCATGTTCAACCACAATAGCTGCCTTATGCTTCTCCTCTATAATTCTCCTAATAACCTTCGCAACACTAATTCTCTCCTCGACATCGAGGTAAGCCGAAGGCTCGTCGAGGAAGTATAGATCAGCCTCTCTCGCAAGGGAGACAGCGACTGCTAGTTTTTGCAGTTCACCACCACTAAGCTCGTCGACTCTTCTATCAAGTAGTCTATTAAGCTTTAATCTCTTCACGAGCTCTATGTATAGCCAAGAAGTTGGATCAACTGCTAGCTGTGAAGCAGCCTTTAAATTAGCTAGTACTGTTTCCTCTTGGAACAAACTAGGAGAGACCTCCTGTGGCTTCACACTAACATTTGAAGCAGATATCAATACATCACCACTAGTAGGCTTCAACTCCCCGCTCAATAACTTAATAAATGTCGTCTTGCCGATTCCATTGGGTCCAATAACCCCTACAACCTCTCCAATATAGACTTCACCACTCTCCACACTCAACTTGAAACCACTCGATGGATACTCGAACTCCATACTCCCCCATGCGAGGATAGGGTATGGATTCTCCTCTCTAGCCTCACCCTTCAACGTCACTCTAAACTTTATTTCATAATCCCTAATCCTCATGTTCTCCGCTGGTAGATAACCCTTTAAATAGTGGTTTATACCAACTCTAGTACTATAAGGCTTTGAAACAACTCCGTAGACACCTGGTTCTCCATAAATAGCCACTATATTGTCCGTTATGTAGTCTAGGATCATTAAGTCGTGTTCAACCACTACAACATAGTTTAACTCGGGCTTAGTAAATTCACTAATAACCCTGGCAACTCTAACTCTCTCCTTGATATCGAGGTAGCTACATGGCTCGTCGAAGAAGTATGCATTCGCATTCTTCAAGAGAACAGCTGATATTAGTAGCTTCTGTAGTTCCCCACCACTAAGTTCACTCACTTTCTTATTTAAAATATTCTCTAATCCCATCGCCACTACAACGTCTTTAAAACCACCTACTTCATCTGCACGCATCAATAGCTCTCTAACAACACCCTTGAGCAGGTGTCTAGCTTGCTCAATATACTGGGGCTTTATAACAGCTTTTACTTCGCCACTGGATAACTTGGATAGATAAGCCTGGACTTCAGTCCCCCTGAACAACCTGATGACTTCATCCCACTCGGGTGGATCATTGATCCTCCCTAAATTAGGCTTTAACTGACCAGATAAGATCTTTATGCTTGTTGACTTACCGGCACCATTTTGACCAATAATACCCAGCACCTGACCCCTCCTAGGTGCTGGGAGTCCATATAGTTTAAACATGTTTTCTCCATACCTATGAACTAGGAACTTCTCGTATTCATCTGGTAGGTTCACTATGGAGATTGCGTGGAATGGACACTTCTTTATACATATACCGCAGCCAACGCAAATATCCTCGTATATAACAGCCCTCGACTTATCCTCGGATAGGTCAACAGCCTTCTTCCTCCTACTCCTATTAATAGGGCAAAACCTAATACACTCTAAATTACACCTACTCGGCTTACAGTAGTCTCTATCTATAACAGCAACTCTAACCAAGGTGAAAGCACCCTAGAGACAAATACTCCCAATGTGAATTATATGGATAAAAACACCCAATTACATAGTAAAACCATGGATGAAGAGTGGTGACGGCACTGAGTAGTGAGGAGTAAACCAGTCTGACAACTACTCCTCCGACTCCTCCTCTTTCTCAAACTCCTCTAGGAATATCTCATAGAACTCACTAAGCATTTCACGCTCCTCAGGTGAGAGCTTCCTCTCCTTGGCTTCACCCGCAACAGCTGTTGCAACCCTCTTATTCGCTTCAACCTGGTATGTAACACTATACTTCCTACCCTCCTTCTCCTTAACCTCTACTTCATAGCCACACCTACTACACTTCATATATATCTTCCCATCCCTCCTAACAGGCGTCATTATCGAGCCACACTTCGGGCAGAACTTGACCATTAAACCACCACACTAAAAAACACTACCATTAATATGGTTGATTAGAGGGTTATAAACTAATCGCTAGAGGAGAGCGGAGAATTATTCAGAACGGCACCCGATCCCAGCTCGGAGCGGCTGCGAGGCCTCGCGGACCTCACCGCCACTCCGACGTGGCCGGCTTAACTTCCGGGTTCTGACGAGACCGGGTGTTGCCCGGCCACTATGGCCGGGTCGGGTGCCTTATGGGATTATTGCTTCGGGGTTTTTAAAGTTTATCTCTTGGTTTTCTCTATGGAGTATATAGCCTTGATCTTTAAGTTTCCCCCGCAGGATGGGCATTTTCCCTTAACTAATCCAATGAAGTCTCCTGGCTCGAAGTCTCTCTCTACGTTTAAACCACACTTTGTGCAGACTAGTGTTTCCCTAGTGTATGTGATTGATCTCTTGGGTCTTCTAGAGTATAGATCGTAGATCATGTATACTATTATAATAATCAGCACCACGAGCCACGCGAAGTCAGTTAATTGAAGCGTGTGTAGAGGCATTTGCAACACCTCAGCCGGGTATACCCATAGTGTTCCCTATTCCAGCAATTACTATTGTTGCATTTGGTGGAGTCAACTCCTCTATCATTCTCTCAATTAGAATAGATGCCCTCTCGCAGGCTTCAACAATATCCTTCTTCATAGTGGTAATGGCCTCTTTCAAATCCATCTTCACAACGAGAGCTCTCAGAGGTATATTGTACTTAGTTGCAGCTCTCTCAATAGCGATTTTCTCGGGCCCAGGGTCGCCAATAGCCGCACCAACACCCTCCGATATAGAGCCAGTCTCCTCACCCTCTAGCTTTAAGGAGGCGTCAATAGTTATAATTAAGTTGATACTCCCCTTCAAGTCCTCTACAATTCTACTTATTACTGCACCAGGGTGACCAACGTTGCTACCAGGTCCCTCAGCCTTTACCAGTATTAAGCGCCTACCCTTATAGTATGCTTCTACAACACTAGTATCATCTATAACCCTCCTCGACTTAACCTCACTCCTCTCGATTAAATTATACACTACGAGTGGCCCCGCACCATCACCCACTGGTTTACCATACATGAATGAATCTAGTGCTTCGTGGTATGTATATGCAATCCTCATTACCTGGGGCATGAGGTACTCTAACTGCATAATCAATATAAAGTTGTTTTCACGCTCGCCAATTAATAGATAGTGCCTTATAACCTTGTACACTATGTTTAATGCAGCTACAATAGACAGCGAGGATTCTATAAGAGACAACTCGTGTCTACCTAGAGATGGCAAGTGACTAGACACTATTTTCCTAACACTAGCCTCTGTAGTCCTCAACAAGTGATCCATTCTCTTAATGATGTCCACAGGCTCGATCTCAACGGGCTCAATAGTGAAGAACTCTATAACCCTCTCTATAATAGCCTCTGGCACTTCAACACCTAGATTTCGAAGCATACTCCTAGTCTTAGCCTTATCCTCCTCGAGTAAACTACGAATAGTGTTTAGCTTAGTCCTTATATCAAAAACCCATAGCTTCAATTGAATCCGTTGATTCAACCCCGTAATCAATAGTATGAACAACAATATCCATATAAGCTGAATAATCGTAGATACATCCATTACCTAAATCCCCAGACATCCGTGAACAAGGATTAGGAAAAAAGACAATTTAAACATATCCCTCCCATTGAGACAGTATAGTGGACCGGCCGGGATTTGAACCCGGGACCTCCGCCTCTCTTCGACCCCGGTACACCATGGGACCATGCAAGGGCGGCGCTCTTCCAGGCTGAGCTACCGGCCCACCATGTAAAATACTAGTATCTTATAGGGGGTTTAAAATAAAACCCGTAGTACCTAATCCACTACCTCGTTACTCTAGCAGACTTCAACTCCTCGAGCAACTTCAACGTCTCCTGCGAGGAGAACAGTCTCCTCTGTATACCCCCAACAAACTCGACTAACGCCTCTGCCGTGGCTTTCTTTAAGTCTAGTGGGTGTAGTCCACCACTAGTGTATAGGGATTCAAGCTCCTCGATACTTGTTATGTCTAGTGCTCCTCCATATTCGGGTGGGCGCTCAACGTGTAGAGTGAAGCCTGGTTGCTGGAACAATAAGTACTTATTGATCTCCACCACCGGGTTGAACTCCGCAATTCTCGGAGGGCAATAAGCCTTCATAACCTTGCCCCTAATCTCCTCGGGTGAGTCATGGAGAAATATAGCTGTCTCCGGCTTACTCTTACTCATTTTAACCTCCACTAGTATCTCGTCGACCTCTCCACGCTCAACAATCCTCTTCTTAGCGGGGCCTAGAAGACCTGATACCACAGGGGTGTGTATTGCAATCGGCTTCTTAACACCAAGCTTCTCAGCAATATCCCTCGCCAACATATGTGCTTTACGCTGATCTAGCCCACCAAGAGCTATGTCGAGGTCTAAGTAGAATATATCCGTTACCTGCATTAGTGGATAAATGAGCTTCGAGAAGTCTGTTTCAGCCTCATCCACCGTTCTACCCATTACTGTGAGGGCTCTCCTAACCCGGGCAAGTGTTGTTTTCTTAGCAGATCTCAGCAGTAAACCCCAGTAGTCTTTATCGCTAACCAACTCCTCGGCATCTACGAAGTGCACTCTACTAGTATCCACGCCTATGGCTTCAAGAACCCTCCTAGTATACCTCGCAGCCTTCCTAATGAGCTCTAAATCCCCTCCAAGCTTGTCGTTTATGTAAGCGTGCCATGTTGCCTCTAAAACATAGAAGTCTACCCCGGCCTCCACAAGATCCTTCACTTTATACATCCACACAAGCCAGCCAATGTGGACAAGTCCACTTGGCTCGAAGCCTATGTAGCCACGTGGCTTGGGGTTACTAGCTAGAAGCTCCCCGAGCTCCTCTCTCGTTACAACCTCAACAGTGTTACGTAACACCTTATCTAACTTCTCCTCAACATCCATCCCAAGTCCTCTCTAGGGATAAGTAATAGACTCACCAGGGTTTAATACAACGACTTTAACACCGTACTTCTCCTCGACGATCTTCTTAAATACATATGGATCGGCCTTAATCAAGGGGAAGGTATTGTAGTGCATTGGTATAACGAGTTTTGGCTCTAGTAATTCAACTGCTTTAACAGCCTCTCTAATACCCATTGTGAAGTGGCCGCCAATAGGTAGCAACGCTACATCCGGGGAGTAGAGCTCCGAGATAAGGCTCATTTCACTGAATAACCCAGTGTCTCCAGCGTGGTATAAACTCAAATCCCTACCCCTAACGACTACCCCAACTGGTGCACCCCTAGTACTCGAGTGGAGTGCAGGTGTAAGCACTACCTCAAGATCTGGTATTCTCAAAGCCCCTCCAATATTGCCTCCAATAGACTCTAATCCCTGCTCCTCCGCGTATAGTGCCACCTCGTAGACGCCAACTATCTTTCCCCCCGTCAACCTAGCGATCTCTATAGCATTTCCCAAGTGATCCCCGTGATCGTGTGTAACGAATATGTAGTCGATCCTCCTACCCTTGAAATCCCCTGGTTTAACGGGGCTCAGTGGGTTCTCAGCCCATGGATCAATCAAAATACTCTTCTCTCTCCCATCAATACCCAGTAAAGTAACCTCGAAGAAGCTGTGTCCATAATACTTAATTACACCCATAAACCCCACCAACCCCTCTACATGGATATATGAGATGCCATTATTATTTTCTCACTAGTGGAGTATTAATAAAGGTGAATCAATCGTGCTGAGTGATGAAGAAATAAAGAAGCTACTAAAGGCCGGCGATATAGCGAAGAGGGCTTTCTCCATAGCGGAGAAAATCGCGAAGCCTGGTGCACGACTACTAGATGTTGCCGAGAGAATTGAGAGGTATATTATGGAGCTGGGGGGAGAGCCAGCCTTCCCAGTCAATATTGGTGTTAACCATATAGCTGCACACTACACTCCTACACCGAGCGATAGCTCAGTAATCCCCGACGACTCCATTGTTAAGATTGATCTAGGCGTTCACGTCGATGGATACATTGCAGACTCCGCTATAACACTATACTACAACCCCATCTATGAGCCACTCGTAGAGGCTTCAAGGAGAGCACTAGAGAAAGCCATTGAAGTCGTTAAACCAGGAGTGAGAGCCTCGGAGATTGGTAGAGTCATCGAGGAGACTATAAAAACCCATGGCTTTAAGCCAATAAAAAACCTTTCCGGGCATGGACTCGAGAGATACACTATTCACAGTGGAGTAGTTATTCCAAACTACCACGACCGCTTAAACCTCTACAGAATTAGAGAGGGGGTTTACGCATTAGAGCCATTTGCCACTAGTGGAGCTGGATTAGTAGTCGAGGGGAGTCTCGTCACAATATACGCATTGAAACCTACGAGTAGAGCACTACCGGGGTCTACTCGCACTCTCTACGAGAGGATCTATGGTTCTAGGAAAACACTCCCATTCACACCAAGATGGTTTATTAAGAACCCCATTGATGAGGAAGCAGTTGCTAGGGGGTTAATGGAGTTGAGGAATTTGAAGCTACTATTAGAGTACCCAGTGTTGATTGAGAAAGAGAAAGCACCTGTATCGCAGTTTGAACACACAGTTGTAGTTACTAGTAGAGAGGTATTAGTTACAACATTGTGAAGTCTGTGTGGAAGGGTATTTATTGAAAGCTAGTAGGGGGATTTTATAAAAAATATTTACTTAGATCTCTCCTCGACAACGATCATTGTTACAGTAGTCCTTATATCGGGGAGCTTCCTGATCTTGTTTGTAACAATCTCTCTAATCTTCTCGAGAGCATCAGTCTCTACTTTAACGACGAGGTCGTATGTTCCATAAACTATGTAAGCCTCCTTCACCTCGGGGATCTTCATTAGTTCATCCATAACCTTACTCTCAGACCCTATCTCCGTCTGTATTAGTATTATTGCGGATTTCTTTGCTTCAGGCATTTCTTCCCCCATATATTGATTTCTCAGGGGGATATAATAAGCTTAATCAATGATGATTAATTGGTGGATTAATGAATCAACCGAGAATAATGGTTATTCTCTACAGAGAGGATGATCCAGGTAAAAACACCGCTTTAAAACTCATTAAGATGGGTTTAGCGACTAGAGTTAGTAAGAGTAGTGTAAGAGGCTACCCCATAGTCTTAAACCCCTACTCCAACACCTACCTTGGCCCATGGCATCGAGAACAATTAATAAAACAGGGCTTACTAGTACTAGATGCGAGCTGGAGGAGGCTATCGCCTAGTAGATTTAAAGACATAAGGGGACTCCACACTAAGCTACCGCCACTACTCCCCGGAAACCCCGTGAATTATGGTAAGCCATGTATACTCTCGAGTATAGAGGCAGTGGCTGCAGCACTATACATAACTGGACTCATAGAGCTATACAGTAGAATACTGGGACTATACAAGTGGATGAAGACATTCCATGATTTAAACAAAGAACTACTCCAGGAATACTCAAAGACGAGGACACCGGAGGAACTAGAAGAATTAATAATCCAGTACTGGGAGACAATAAACCCATGCATACAAGTAGAGGGAGAAGGGGCTGGGACATAACCCGTGTTCAGTCAAACCGCATTCGTCTAAGCGGCCCACACCGGTCGCGCGGCACCTCACACCGGAACCGGGCCTTGCACCACGCGGGACGGCCGTTTCAACGCCTCCACCACGGTCCTCACCCGTTTAAAGCCCCCGTCACCGGGGGCATGGCGGGGTCCTCGCCACACCGTGGTGGCCGTACCGTTTCTGCGCCGTTGCCACGGGGACTGCCCGTGCCCCTTACGGGGCCGCGTCGCCGCGGGGTGCACGGAGTTTCCTCACCCTTCACAATTGATCCGGGCGTGAGCGGTGTCCCAGCCCCCTTGCATACTATATTAAAACCCCCTTATTTACAGCGCCTTGTGTTCTTGTTGTCTAGTTGCAGTCGAGGGGTAGAACTCCCCGGTTTATTACAAATGAACAGCCACATAATCCCCCACCCCTAAAATTCAACTAGAAAAGTACTTAGAATCCTAGTAGAGAAATAGCAGTATTGGGGGCAATACATATTGATTAAGTACAGTATAATGTAGTTAATGTGTATGATCAATTCCTTTATACAAACTATTAATAGCAGTATATTAGTTCTTCACTATAATGAATACTAGATTCATCGACTCCACTGGAATTTGAGGGGTCGGGGTTTTTGGTTTTTCTGGAGTTGCGTCTTAGGGGTGTAACTCCCCGGTTTCAACACGGGTACTAGTGATGGCGCACCGCGGGGCTTCCATGGTAGACTTGCATTTGAGGGGTGGAACCGGGGTGTTTCTCTGCGTGGTTACCCATATAAGTATCTCATGTGATTTTAGCTTACTGGGTGTTTTAGATTGGGTGGTGAGAGAACTATTGTGGTTTCATCTAAGCCTATTAGAGAGTACTTAATTGATGTTGCAATGTTCTTCCAGGAGGGTGTTGATGTCGTTGTCATTAAGGGGTATGGTAGGTTTATTAGTAGAGCTGTTGACTTGTATAATGCCATTATGGATAAAATGAGGGATAGTGTTGAGTCTCAGGGTGTTTTAATTGGTAGTGAGGTTGTTCAGGGCAGGGTTAAACCCTACATTGTCATCAAGGTGAAGAAGAGGTATTAGCCCCTCTACTAGTCCATACGCTGCAAGGTGTGTTAAAACCCCTCTAACCCCCTCTACACCTGTTAAATCACCCCTTGTAATAGCGTCGATAGTCTCCTCCATCCTCCTAGTCACCTCTACTGAAACCAAGTCTGGGTAGTTTAACTTCAAGTACTCGTAGACCTCTACACCGCGCCTTGTTGGTACAAGCTTCCCCTGCTTCCTCGACTCGACTACGTATCCATGCCTCTTAATACTACTAATGATCTTCGAGTACGTACTAGGCCTCCCAATGCCCAGCCTCTTCATCAGCAAGACTACTTCGCCGGAGGTGTATAGTGGTACTCTACTCGAGTCATAGACTTCCACCCCTGATACCCCGATGGATGCCTCACCAGCCTCCCTCAGGGACTCGTAGACTCTTACTGGTTGGACTTTGTTGAAGCCGTCTTCTACGATACTAGTGTATAGTTCTAGCGACCCCAGTTCTCTACTACCAGCGTAGACTCTAAATAGTGCCTTGGTGGCTTTAAACGGCTTCATTTGACTAGCTATAAACCTCTTGAAGATTAATCCATAGAGCTTCAAGTGTAGACTAGTTAGTGGTATGGCGACGGGGATTAACCCCTCGTCGACGGCTTGTACTAGCTCGTCTGGGTCTAGTGGATAGACTGGTCTAATTGCCTCGTGGGCTCCTTGACTGCCCCAGTGGCTTAGTCTAGCGTAACTAGACAAGTTCTTCTTAGTCAAGTAGTCCCGTGCGATTGATAGACCAAGGGAGCTCACGTAGGTGCTGTCTGTTCTATGGTATGTTATGAGGCCGGCTTCGAAGAGCTCTTGAGCGGTCTTCATGGCTACTTCAACACTCAGCCCTATTCTAGCGGCCTCGGCGAGTAGTTCGTCTGTAGTGAATGGGGGTTTGGGTGGGACCTCGACTAAGTCCTCTCTCTCCTTGACTAGCTTGATTTCCTTGGTTGACTTCAACTCCTCGATTAACGCGGTGTTTGACTTATCTATGCATGTGGAGAAGTATAGGTCTCCGAGTTCTCTTAGTCTAAAGACTAGTTTCCTACACTTGTTTTCAACGTGTTCTCTATACCTATCAATGATTAAACCAAGGACTGGTGTTTGGACTCTACCGGCGCCTAGGTTTCTACTATTGTAGAGTACTTGTAGTCTACTACTCAGGGAGAACCCTACTAGTCTATCTAGAATCCTCCTATACATCTCGGCCTCGACTAGGCGTGTATTGATCTCCCTTCTACGCTCCATGGCCTTTAGGAGCTCGCTTAGAGTGATCTCGTGTAGTTCAATCCTCCAAATACTCTGGTTTACGGGCTTAATAGAGGCGTATACGTCGAAAGCTATTTTCTCGCCCTCGATATCGGGGTCTGTAGCTATGTAGACTTCATCGACTTCGCTCGCTAGTTTACGCAATACCTCGACAACGTACATGGAGTCTGTGTATGCCACACTACCACATCTAGGGCACTTGTCTTGGTCGATGAACTGTGTTCCGCAGACTCTACACTTCCTAATACTCGAGTAAACGGGGTTTACAACGTCATCCCCGAGGATAACCCCGTAAACCCCGACTCCACTGTCTGTTGTTAAGTCGTAGATATGCCCCCTTGTAGCGACGATGTTGAATTCCACTACCTCCTGGACTATCTTCGCTGGTATAGTGTAGATACTTATATCCCTCACTCTCCTCGCGATGGGTCTACCAAAGAACCTTGCAATAGTCTTGGCCTTTGTAGGGGATTCAACGACTAGTAGTATAGACTTGTACTTCAACTCGCTCCTCTCTCTGCCGCTACGAGTGGACTCGATGAGGTCTAGCTCCCTGGATAAATCAACATCACTCAGCCTCCTAAACTCTAGTTCTCTATTAAAAGACTTCATTCTCTCCTCAAGCCCCCTGACAGTGTTTTCAAGGTGTTTGAACTCTGCGATAACCGAGAATCCATGAGTCATAGTGTTCCCTACTAGTCTACTAGTTCTACCAGAGGCCTGTATGTAGGTCATTGGGTCCGGTATTAGCGCCGAGTAGTGTTCTCCACTCTTAACTAGAGTTATTGTTCCAATGGTTAAAACCCCTTCTCTATCGAGAATAGCCTTGGTTTTCTCAACTGCTTGTTTATAGACACCCTTGATCTCCCCGTAAATCCCCGCGAGCCTCTGAATACTAGCTATAGACTCCTCGGGGATTTTACCCGCTAGGCACAGCCCCAGTATCCTCTTCTCGGATGGCGAGAGAGTGAGTGTTTTCTTCTTCAACTCTACAGCGGTCTTCCGGAGCGAGTGATCGTTTAATACATTTGCAACCTCCATGAGAGTTCTAGTCAACATATTGATCTTTGCTAGGAAGGACTCTAGGGAGACAGTGAATACTGGTGTTCCAAGGAAAACCGCGTACTTGATCTGCAGTGGTGCGTCAAGCCCCCTCACACTCGAGCCGTAGTAGGTTGAGTAGCCTACTAATACATCTACTTTTCCCTCTAGAAACATCGATATGGTCCTGGGATTAGCTCTAGCGACATTATAGCCCTTCTCCTCTAGTCTAGACTTAACTCCCTCAACTACTTCTTCAAATAAACTCCTCAAAGGGTGTCTTGGGGATAAGTAGAGTATGCAACCCCTGCCAAGTTTCTCAATCAGCTTTGTGACTTCATTGATTAACTCACTAGTGGACTCCACGACTAGGTAGCTGTCTAACACGTTTCTACCATATATACTAATCCCCGAGAGATCTATTCGTAGGAGGTCTCGTAGTATCCTCCCCGCTAAACCCCTACTCCTCCCCGTAGCGGATGCCACTATTAATTGACTGCTCTTAGTAGAGGCGATTTCTCTCTCTAGTTCCCCATCTACCTCTAGGTATTCTCTAATAATTTCCTCTGTGTTTCTACCATATGCTTTACTAACCATGAGCCTCCAGAGAATGCTACTCCTCTTTTTTGCCAGCTCTATTGCTTTATCACTGTATCCAAGTAGCTTGATTAAGCTATATGTACTCTTCTCGCTCTTCAATAAGCTATCAACATCATCTACTATCACAATGTCTGGTCTGCAGGATGACACTAAACCATGGTTTTTCAATAGGAAGTGATTTGTAATAACTAGTAGGCTATAGCTACATGTCTTAATCTTCTCTAATACAGCCTTCCTACTCTTCCTACTCCTCGATGAGTCGTAGCAAACCACTTTGTCAGAGCCTAACCCGGCTTTCCCGGCTTGTGCGAGGATTTTACTATACGTCTGTGCTAGTAGGGACTTTGTCGGGGTTACATATAGTACGCACTTACCCCTCATAGAGGCGTATATAGCGTAGACTATGAGTAGTGTTGTCTTACCCACACCTGTCGGCGCGATTAAAACAGTGTTTTCACCCCTCAAAATCCTCCTAATCCAGTGTTTCTGCGCACCCCATGGTTTAAAACCCGTTAACTTCTCGAAGAAGTACTCAAACTCCCCCTCACTCCCCTTCACGAAGTCCATGTAGACGCGTAGAACGCCTCCGTCTCTATCCATGCACTTCTCGCAGACTCCACTATCCACAATACTATCTACACGGGAGTCTCCTCCACAGTGTGGGCAAATGCCCCTATAGATTGGCATAATAGTGTACAATGCTACACCCGTTGAAGCATTGGGAAATCACAGTGTTTTTAAAAGACCTGATTGAGTATTACAACCGAAAGCCTCGCCTATTAAGGCGGGGATGAAATATAAAAGTTTATAAATTCTCTTTGTTTAATTGCCATTGGTGATGAGCATTAAGTATTTTGAGCCATTAGCGATGACAAATAGTCTATGCATAACCCCGAGTCCCGGGAGGGATAGGGGTAATGGGCCGGAGACCCGGCCCGGGATTGAACCC
>Ga0326761_1000038_pt1 | contig 31986 bp, 34 predicted proteins | sample GCREP_P_FD_207739 | JGI IMG/M metagenome (GOLD analysis project Ga0326761, IMG submission 207739) | Hot spring water microbial communities from Geyser Creek Basin, Yellowstone National Park, WY, United States - GCR.EP_P | ecosystem: Environmental > Aquatic > Thermal springs > Unclassified... | reverse complement strand
CGCCGCCAACTGGCTGTTTGTAAGGGGCTTGCCGGCCCGCGCCGCCGAGAGGGGAGGCGTCGCCGTGGAGAGGCGGGTGGTGTTGTTTATGGCCCTCTTGACTGTGTACGCCGCGGTGTATATGAGCATCTCCACCTTCACGCCAGTCCGTCTAAAAGACCACGGACTCCCCCTGACGTACTGGGGGCTCTTCTCCTCCGTGGCGGCTCTGACGAGCCTCCTCCCCCGCGCGGTTCTTATGAAGACTGGGCTGGTGAACCCCGCTACGGCGGCGGCCTCAACCGCGGCCGCCATGGCGGGTCTGCTCGTCGCCACATACGCCGAGGACCTCGTGATGTTTGCTGTTGCTGGCGCGGTGTATGGCCTGGGCCAAGGCGGGATAGTGGTAACGCACCAGATACTGGCGCTTGCCGGCACCAGAAACGCCGGGCTCGCAAGCTCCATATACACGATGGGGTGGGACCTGGGCTCTATCTTAGGGCCCACTATATCAGGCGGCCTCGTGGAGAAGGCGGGCTTCTCTGTGCTACACTACGTGCCGGCGGCGCTCCTCGCAAACGTCGCAGTTCTGCTTTTATACGGATCACGGAGGTAGACCGTGGGTTTTCTTGAGGCCGTCTTGGGGGACCCAGGCAGAGAGGTGGTCTACGTTAAGACCGACGAGGCGGAGGTTGTTGAGCCTTGTTGCGACGTGTCCCAAGTCTTCAGGGCTGAGGTGGCTGAGGCGTTTAGGGCGCTGGGCATTAGGACGTTGTTTCGGCATCAGTACGACGCCGTCCAGTCGATAAGAGCTGGGAGAGACACAGTCATAGTGGCGGGCACGGGGATGGGCAAGACAGAGGCCTTCCTGGCGCCTATTCTGGAGGACTCCGTTGAGTGGCTCGGCGGCCCCGTGGCGCTGGTGCTCTACCCCACCAAGGCCCTGGCCAGGGACCAGCTGGGGAGGTTTAGGAGGCTCGCCGATAAGCTGGGGGTCCGGGTCATGGTGTACGACGGCGACACCCCCCAGAGGGAGAGGAGGATCCTCTACGAGATGCCGCCCCACGTGATAATCAGCAACGCAGATATGACAAATCAGGCGCTGATGCACGTGACTAAGTTCAGGGAGCTAGTGCGGCGGGTGAGATACCTCGTCCTCGACGACTTCCACGTATACAGCGGGGTCTTCGGGTCCCACATGTACTACCTCCTGAGACGCCTCAGGAGGTTCCGTAGGCCTCTCTACGTCGCCACCAGCGCCACTGTGGGGAACCCCGCCGAGTTTGCCCAAGCCCTCTTCCACAGCGAGAGGGTGAACGTGGTGTGGGGCCCCCTGGGCAGGAGGGGCAAGCTGATACAGGCCCTGGTGAGGCCCAGGTTCAGGTCTAAGTGGGCCGAGGCGGCGCGCCTCTCGGCGCTCTGCATAGAGCAGGGCCTCAAATGCTTGGTGTTTACAGACAGCCACAAATACAGCGAGATAATATACAGGGCGCTGAAGATGGCGGGCCACGGCGAGAGAGTCGCCGTTCACAGAGCCGGGATAGATCCGGAGGAGAGGAGGGCTGTGGAAGACGCGTTTAAGAGGGGCGAGATAGACGTGGTGATCTCAACGCCGACCCTGGAGCTGGGCGTAGATATAGGCGATGTAGACGCCGCGGTGCTTGCGTCTATACCGCCCTCCTACAACAGGTACCTGCAACGGGTGGGCAGGTTGGGGCGCCGGGGCCAGACAGGCTACGTGATCCAAATCCTCGGCAACGACCCCATCTCTCAGTACTACCGGAACTACCCCCGCGAGTTCTTCTCCCGGTCGCCTGAGCCGCTGGGATTTGAGCGGGAGAACGAAGACGTCGCGTCGCTCCACATGCTGGCGGCCGCCGCCGACATGCCGCTTAGGGCGGATGAGCTAAACCCCTTTGAGCGAGTCGTCGCCGAGAGGCTCCTAGCCGGCGGCCGGCTGAGGAGGGTGGGGAGGTTCCTCAGGCTGACTCCAGAGGGGCGGGAGTTGCTGGCGTCGCTGAGCCTCAGGGGGTCGCCCCACGTGGTTAAGATAAAGACGACAGAGGGGAGGGTCATCGGCGAGAGGGAGCTACCCCTCGCCTTGTACGAGTTGCATCCAGAGGCGATATACATGCACGGAGGGAGAACCTACGTCTCGAAGGAACTTGATCTGACAAAGCGCGTTGCAGTCGTCGAGCCGACAGACGCCGAGGACTTAATGACGCAGGCGCTTGAGGAGATGGAGCCGGAGGTGGTGGAGGTATACGACGAGGGGGCCGTGGAGGGGGTGCCTTACCAGTTCGGCAGGCTGAAGATAAAAATCATGGTCTACGGCTACGCCCTCAAGCGCTTCACCACGGAGGAGACCCTCGGGGAATACACGATAGAGCCTCTCTCCTACGAGTTCGAGACCAAGGGCGCTGTGTTTTACATGCCCCACGTCCGCTTCAGCACAAACGAGGCGGTGGACTGGGAGGCCCGGGCCAAGGGCTACCACGCCACGGAGCACGTCCTCATATCGGCCGCGGAGATAGTCCTGGGCGCCTCCAAGACGGACCTAGGCGGCATAAGCTACCCCGACGGCGTTATAGTCATCTACGACTCCCACATCGGGGGCAACGGCACCACGAGGCTACTCATCAACAACTTCCGCCGGGTGGCCGAGGTCGCGCTGAAGATCGTGAAGGGGTGCGACTGCGTGGATGGGTGCCCCAAATGTGTCTACTCGCCCTATTGCGGCAACAACAACAAGATGCTCTCCAGGCGCAACGCTGTAAGGATTCTACAGACAGTCCTAGATAAAGAAGGCGCCCCCCTCCTCAGGGAGATCCCAAGAAGAGAAAAAGGAATTGTCTAACCCCGCGCGCGGAGGGCCCTCTCCCCGCTTATGGGGGTAAGGCGGGGGCTATGACACAGATAAGCGACCTGGCGGCGCCGCTTCTTGCCCCTCGGTGGGGGCGCGGCTTCGGCTGGCGTCAGCCCAGCCAGACCAGGCCTTCGTCGTCGATTTGTTCTGCTCCGCGTCCGGGCTTGACGTCGGCGACCTTGTGCATGTGTTTGAGGTCGCGGGCGGCGGGCATCGCCGCCTCTGGGATGTAGAGCACCGCGTTTAGCTTGTCGGCGAGGCTCATGCCTTTTCTGTTTTTGTACCGCCACACCGCGCTGTCTATTTTCTTCACCATCTCCAAGAGGCCCTCGTCGCCTTCCTTCCACTGTTCCGGCGGGTCCTCTATGGCCTCGTCGTGGATGGATCTGCCGAAGGCCTCACGCCATATCTTATCAGTGAGGAAGGGCATGATGGACGCGAGGAGCTTCAGGCTGTACTTGAGCACCGTGTAGAGGGTCCATATGGCCGCCTCCTGCTCCTCCTTGGTGAAGACGCCTTCTCTGTTGTAGGCGCGGGACTTGACCAACTCGATGTAGTGGTCCGCGAAGTCGTGCCAGATGAAGTTGTAAAGGGCTTGGGCCGGCTCGTAGACGTCGAAGCGGCTGTATGCCTCTATGATCCTCCTCGCCACGTTGTAAAGCCTGGCGAGCATCGCCTTGTCCACCGGCGTGAGTCGGGGCGCCGTCTGGGGCTCAGGGAAGGATAGGACGAAACGCGACACGTTCCACACCTTTGTGGCGAACTCCTTCCCCTCCCTTATCATGTTTTCATTGTAGCGGTAGTCTGTGCCCAGCCGCCCCGCGGCCGCCGCCCAGAAGCGGACTGGGTCCGCTCCGTATTTCTCCACAGGCGCCAAAAGGTCGATGACGTTGCCCTTGCTCTTGTGCATGGCCTCCCCCTTCTCGTCAAGGCCCATGCCGTTGATCCTCACGTGGCGAAACGGCACATCGCCGAAGAGGAGGAAGGCCCTTAAGAGGGAGTAGTAGAGCCAGGTCCGGATGATGTCGTAGCCCTGGGGCCTCATTATGGAATGCGGGTAGACCTTCGGGAAGACGCTGAACTCCTTCGTGGCGCCCGAGGCGTACATCCAGGAGATGGAGGAGTCGAACCAGGTATCTAATACTCTGGGGTCTCCCTCCAGCCTGCCGTCTTTGCATGCCTCCTTCACCTCGGCCGGAGGCTCGCCGCGCCAGGGCTGGTAGTACTCGCCGCCGTTGGGCACTATGGGGATCCGCTCGCCGTTTGGCTTCACGCACCACCAGATAGGCGCCTCCGTGGCGTAGTAGCGGCGCCGCGACACGGGCCAGTCCAGTTCCAGCGATTTTATCCAGTCCACCAGCACCTGGCGGTACTCAGGGGGGTAGAATTCCATCTTCTCTGTCAGCTTGATGAGCGCCTCCTTAAACTCGACTTGCCGCACAAAGAGCTCCCGCGTCACTATGATCTCAAGCGGCGTTTTGCAACGCCAGCACACGGGGACGTTGTGGACCAGCTTCTCCTGCTTGACTAAAAGCCCAGCGGCTTTGAGGTCCTCTATTATCTTGGCGCGGGCCTCTCTAATGCCGAGGCCGGCGTATCTGCCCGTCTTTATCCTGCCGCTTTCGTCGACTATGATCTTAATCGGCAGTTTGAGCTCGTTTACGATCATTAGGTCTCTGGTGTCGCCGAATGTGGAGATCATCACAAGGCCGGTGCCGTACTGGGGGTTGGCGGCTCTGTGGGGCAGGATGGGCACCACCTGGCCCTCCGGCGGCACCACAGCGTGTAGGCCGTTTAGCCTCTTGTAGCGTTCGTCTTCTGGGTTGAAGATCACCGCGACGGTGGCGGGCAGAAGCTCCGGCCTCGTGGTGGCTATTACTATGTCCTCCCCCGTCTCCTGCACCTTGAACTTTATGTAGTTTAGGTACGTCTCCTCCTCCCTGTACTCAATCTCGGGCTCCGCCAGCGCGGTGCGGCACCGCGGACACCAAGGCGTAGGCCTCTCCGCCTCGTAGATGAGCCCCCTGCGCCACAGCTCCACGAAGGTGCGCTGCGTCATCCTCCGGTACTCGGGGCTGTCTGTGCCGTTGGGCCAGTAGTCGAAAGAGAGGCCCCACCGCCTAAGCGACGCCACGAACTCCCCCTCGTAGCTGTCCAGTTGCTCCTTGCAGAGCCTTAGGAACTCCTCCCTCGGCACCTCGTGCGCCACTATGTTGTGCTTCTTCTCAATCTGGACCTCTATGGGGAGGCCGTTTCTGTCTAGGTAGAAGGGGAACACCACGTCGTAGCCCCTCATCCTGAGGAACCTGGCTATCATGTCGAAGTGGGCGTAGGACGCCGTCTGGCCTATGTGCGGCCTGTTGCTGGACAGGTAGGGAGGCGGCGTGTCGATGACGAAGACTGGTTTGCCTCCGCTTATCTTAGTCTTGAATCTGCCCTCCCTCTCCCACGTCTGGATGAGCTCCTCCTCCCACCTTATGTCCCACCTGGTGGGTAGCCTATGTGCCACAGAGCTGAACACAGGGGTGTTTTTAAATAGTGTAGCCTTCGGGAGAAAGATTTTAATATACTGTGGGTTCCCCCACAATGCTTAACAGGGAGGTTTTCCTCATAGCCAACGGCACCGGGGTTAGGCTGGGCGAGTTCCTGGTGGAGCTTAACTTCGACCAGCCGGGTATCCTTGCCACGCTTTCAAACGTCTTTGCGGAACACGACGTAAACATAATCAATATAGCAATAGACGCCGCCCGCCAGCATCTACACTTCATTACAGACCTCACCCTCCAGACTGAAGAACAGATGCAGGAGATCTTGAAACAACTCCAGATGTTCGCCTTCGTCAAGAAGGTGAAACATAGAATATCGGCGGCGTCTATCTTCGTCCCACGTCTTATCACCCACGTCATAAACGGCAAACCAGCCTTAGCCCTCGAGAAGGACCTTGTAGTCCACCTCCAGGAACCTGCTAAACTCGCCGAGGAGATGGCCAGAAGAGATGTAAAAACTCTAAAAGAGGTCGCGACGACTCTTGACGTAGTGACGCTGGAGGAGGCGCTTTACATAATCCAACTCAGAGGCTTGGCTACCCTCGAAACCATGTTAAAAGAGGGACGGCTTGAGGCACGCCTATGTAGCCTCATCCAGCCGCTGATACGGACCTACCTAGACGCCTTCTTCAAAGAACTCGGCGTCCGGGCAAAGACTGTAGACGAAGGCGCCTGCCTCCGCGTCGAGACTTAACCATCTCTAAACACGATACGCGGAGGGGGGCCGCACCTGATCCCGATCCTGAGCGTCAAGCGCATCAGGGGGTCGTTACACAGGGGGTGTTTGTCCCTGAAGGGGAGGACCGAGGTGATGTTGATGACAGGTCTCTCCCACATGTCGGCAGTGGAGGGGGGTGGGTTTTCGCTGGGCTTCTCCACGGCGTTGGCTCCCGCAAGCCAGCCTAAAAGCGCCAGAAGCCACGCCGCGGTTAGGAGGGGCGCAACCCGCATGTAGAGAAACAGGTCTATATATTTATCTCTGGGCGGATTTTCTGCAGGTAGGCGTCTAGGAGGCCTGCCTTTTCGAAGAATTCGCAGACGCGGCACATGTCCCGGGCGGAGGGGGCGCCGCAGTGTTTACACCTCTTCGGCTGGGCCTCCGGCGTGGTTTCTTTCAAAATACGCGTAAGCTTCCCGCCGAAGGAGGACAGGTTGTACTTCACGGAGGGCATCTCCCGCTCCAGCTCGGCGAGCATGAACTTTAGGTTGTAGCGGGGGTTCGTGGTTACGTATGGGCATTCCAGCTCCATGAGGGGCAGGCCGTGGTAGTGGGCATACAGCGCAATTTCCTCCTCCCTTATGTACTTCAGCGGCTTGATGCGGGGTATCAAGTCCTTCTCATCGGCATCTTCGTACGTGCCGTACCAGCGGAACCGCGAGAAGTTGCCCATAAGGACGTTTAGGAGGACCGTCTGGGCTTCGTCGTCTAGGTTGTGCGCCGTGGCGATCTTCGTCCAGCTCCTCCGCCTGCCGATGAGGTTCATGGCGCGGCGCCTCAACACGCCATCTATGGTGCACATGTGGACCTCGTGGCCGGCCTTGGCGAGCCTCTCGGAGAGCTCCATCGCCGTAACGCCGAAGATGTCTCTGAAGTGGTACACGTTGTACTCTATGCCGAATTTGGCGGCCAGCTCCTTTACGTAGTCCCTCCGCGCCATGCGGTAGAAGCAGCTGTAGGGATGGCCCTCGTTTATCGTGAAGGCCTCCATCTTGACGTCTCTCAGCAGACCCCTCTCCCTGAATTTGCCCAGCATGTGGAGGAGGACGAGGCTGTCTTTGCCGCCGGACACCGCGATGGCCACGTAGTCGCCGGGCTCTATGAGCCTCTCGTCGCGTATAGTCTTGAGTACCTTCCTCTCCAGCAAGTTGAAGAGGCAACGGAGGCAGAGCCTCTCGCCGCTTACCGCGCGGAGGTACTGCGCAGGCCTCCTGCCGCAGTGATGGCAGAGGCTACTTGTCGAGGTCGATGTGAGGGATGGCTCCATGCTTCCGCTCCGCCTTCTCTATCTCCAGCGTGAAGGTCTCCAGCGAGGTCCTGAAGATGTAGAACACGAGGCCGCAGTTTTTGCAACGGGCTATCATGATGGTGTTCTCAGGCCCCTTGTGGCGGTAGGTGTAAGGCGCGGGCAGGGCCTCCCACTCCGGCATCCCGCAGCGCGGACATGTGATCACGGAGAGGCTCGGACCTATATTTTAGTCTTTTGCGAGGTTGGCCTTAACCCAGCTCCAAGCGTCGCAGAGCGTGGAAAAGCTCAGGTGGCCGCCCTCCCTCCCCACCATGATGGTGAGTAGCCCGGCGCCCATGGCGCCTAAGTCCTCATCGCCGTCTCCTATATACACAGCCTCGTGGGGCCTCGCCCCTATTCTCCTCAGGGCGTGGGTAAACACCGGCTTGAGGGGTTTCCGCCTCAGCAAAACGTCGGAGGTTATAAGCGCGTCGACGGCAACGCCGCTGGCCTCTAGGAAGAGCTCTGGGAAGCATCTACAGAGAGTGTTTGAGACAACAGCCACCTTGCCGGCCTCCTTAGCCCATCTGAGGAACTCCACGGCGCAGGGCATAGGCGTCAGCCGGCTTTTTACCTCCTCTATGAACTCCCCGGCGAGGAGGACGGGATCGCGGCCGGTCTTTGAGGCTATGACCCTGGCGATGGCCCGTAGCGGTACTTCGTAGCCGGCGTTGTTCACCCCCTCCACGACCCAAGCCACGGCATCCACCACGCCGGGGTCTCCACGTCTGTGCAACACGTCGCGCCACGTGCCCCAGATGTCCACCTGCCGCACCAGGAGGCCCCAGAAACTCACCAAGAAATTCATAACCCAACACACGCCGCCTCAAGACGCAACGCGCCGGAACCGAAGCGCATCACATGCTCATAGCCGCGACTAATTAAACTTTATCCTCAACGGCCGCGATTATCTTGCGCATGGCGATGTGGGACTCCACGATGAGAACAAGCCCAACACGGCGACATACGCGACCAGGGCAGGCGGTCGACGCCTCTGGGCGTGTATTTGGGCCGCGGCGGCGAGGCCTGTTTTCTGTAGTAGTGGCTACGTTGTGGCCGGCGCGGCTTATATCCACTAGGCGGCGGGGGACGCCTCCAGAGGCCTAGTTAAGTGTCTCTAGGCGTTGCGTCGGGAGGTCCGTCAGGGGGCGTAGGCCTGTATCTCACTGCGACGTCACATATGACCTCGACGCGTCTCTTTTCTACCAGACGCATGAGGTGCCGCGTCGCCACCGGCGGGGGGATCCCCTCCTTCAGTGCCTCGGCGATTATTGTCTCGAGGTCGGCCTCGCCTAGCCTTCTGAGTATTGCATAGACGCGCTCCACGGCTTTGCTTAACTCGGTAATTAAATTGTGCGGCGGATCGGCACGCTGTATCCTGTGAACCAGAGCCAGTTGTATCTGCCGGCGAGGACTATCAAGGCGGGGACTATGAATGGCCTCACTATGAAGGCGTCTATCAGCGCCGCGAGGGCTATGGTGAAGCCCACCTGTCTCAGCAGGAGTATCTGGGAGAGCATCAAGGTGGAGAAGGCGGCGGCGAGTATTATGGCGGCGCCGGTGATCACGGGGCCCGTGGTCACTATGGCCGTCTTTATAGCCTCCCTCTCGTCCAGCCCCTTCTCGATCTCCTCCCTGATGCGGGTTATGATAAATATGTCGTAGTCCGTGCCCACGGCCATTAAGAAGGAGAAGAGGATCACCGGGACCAGCCAGTAGGTTGGTTGTCCCATGAGCTCTTGGAAGAACGCCACCTCCAGCGCCAGGCTCCACACAATAGACATGAGGACGGTGGCTATTAGGCGTAGGGGGATAAGGAAGCTTCTGAGCAGTACGGAAAGTATCACAAACACAGCGACAACGACGATGTATACCTGGAAGTTCCAGAACTTGATGTATATCTCTTGAAACACCACGTTTTTCCAGGCGGCTGAGCCGCCGATTAGGTAGGGGCCGTAGACCCCCCGGAGCTCGTCTAGCCTTCTGTATATGTCCAGGAGCTTGTCCGACGTGTCCTCTACCGACAGCTTAATGGACACCACATACCAGCCGCTCCGATTCTCCACGGTGTAGTTCACGAAGTTGGGGAGTTTCTCCACCTCCTGCAACAGCCCGGAAGGCGGCGGGTTCTTCATGGCGATGTATGTGGTGGAAAGCGCCGTCACGTTTTTGAAGTATGTCGTGGCGACCTCCAGCGCCTTTTTGTACTGGGTCTCCGGCATGGCAACTACGGGGTTTGCGGTGATCTCAAGCGTGTTGAGGAGGAAGAGGAGGGAAAGGAGCGTGGTCAGCGTAGCCACCGCGGCTACTAAGAGGGGTCTCCTAAGCGCGGTGGAGACCGCCTTCTCTATCAGCTTCGACCGGCCCGAGTGCGTGGAGACGGTCTTCTTGGGCCAGAACATCTTGTCGCCTAATACGTAGAGAAGCGCGGGGAATATGAAGAAGACAGAAAGCGCCACGAAGGCTGTGGTTATGAGGTAGCCTATGCCTATGGACTGCATAAAGGGGAGACGGGAGATGGCGAAGGAGCCGAGCGATGTGGCGACCACGGCGGCGCTTGCCGCTATGGCTCTGTTGGCGTAGCGTCTGACAACTGCCACTGCCTCCTCCTTGTCTCTGCCGAGGGCTCTCTCCTCGGCGTAGCGGCTCGCCATCAGCAACATGTAGTCGACGCTTATGGCGAATATCACCGGCGCCGCCATATACACGATGAGGTAGTAGATCCCCTGCACCTCGTGTATCTGGTAGAGGAAGCCCAGCAGGGCGAGGTAGGTTAGACCCACCGTGGAGACTATAAGCACTGGCGCGAGGAGGGTCCCCATGACGTAGAGCAAGACGACAAAAAGCGCCGTTGCGGTGGACCTGTCGATTTTCGACACGTCCTCCGTCACGACCTCCGTGAAGCTTCTGAGCAGAAACGAGGTGGAGACAGGCACGCCGAGTGTATGCGGTATGTGGGGCATGTCTTCCCTGGTTTCCACAACGGCGAGGGCGTATTTGTCTTGATACACAAGGTGGGCCGCCACGGGGATTAAGTGCAGAGTCGGCGGGGGATAGCGCGCAGTCAAGTTCCTCGTCAAATCTGATCTAAACATCTCCACGGCCTTGTCTACGTCTCCGCCGCAGACTAGGTAGGGCAGGTAGGGCCTGACAAGCGGCGGGGTCTGGTTTATCAGCTGCACATAGACGTACTGCCTCACGCCGACTGCGGCCACGGCGCGGGCTAGGTCTATCAACGTTTTGTTGAGCCTCGTGGCGAGTACGGCCTCCGTCACGTTTTCCACGGCGGGCTGGCTGGCCCAAGTCCTCCAGGTCACGTTGACCAGATACCGAGACACGTTGCCGTATGTCTCATCCGCGGCGAGCCTCACCGCTACATCTACGTCGTGCACAGCGATGTATTTGTCGTATAGCTCCAGAAACCTCTGCGTGCGGTTGTCCACCGACCTGCCCAGCGCAACGACGCCGTATGTGCCCAGCAGAAGCCCCCACGCCTTTTCCCGGGCCTCTTCGTAGCCCCCCACCAACTGGTCGAGGTCTTCGCAGATCCTCTTGGTGGAGTTAGAAATCTCCAAGGCCGCCTCTCTGAACCGCGAAGTGGCGTTTTCCACCGCCTCCTCCATCTTCTGGTTGTAGATCCTCAACGCCTCGTCTAGGATAGTCCACGCGGTGGTGGCGTTGGGGAAGAGGCGGGATAGGTTCCTGGCCTTCTCCTCGACTCGGGGCCCGAATATGACAACCGGCAGAGGTTTAAAGCCGCTGTCACCTGCGCCGCTTTGCGTCCCGTTTTTCAAGATTGCCTCTACCACCTTCGGCTCGATGTCTTGCGGCATGAGTTTAAACTCGTCGTAAATGAGGACGTCGAATACCTTCGGCGACTGCAAGGCGAGGTACACGTAGACCGCCGCTAGGATGGCCGCGACAGCCACGAGCTTCCTCACAGCCGCAGATGCGCCTCGCTTCTATAAAAAGATATGTACAAAAATGATTTATACGGGTAGCTGGGGGGAGGTGTGGAGCATGTGTTTCTCATCGCCGCCGGGGACTTCAGGGCGAGGGCGGTCCGGTACCTACTAACCGCCTTGGCCATCGGCGTCGGCGTGGCTCTACTCGTGGCCCTTGTCGTCGTAAGCGACGCGACCAGGGAATACGTGGAGCAGACGCTGTTTAAGGTGTACCCAGCCGACATCATGATCTACTCAGACTCGATAAACATCCCTACATACATCGTGGATGTGTTGCGAAGCAACGCGGCTGTGGAGACTGTGGAGGGCATCGTGATAACTACGGGTCTCTACAACGGACAGGTGGTCTCCATCGTGGGGATCCCGCTGAGGAATGTGGATTACTTCGCGGTGGATCTCAAGGAGGGTAGGCTCCCCGCGTCTGGGGGGGAGGCTGTGGTGGAGGAATCGCTTGGGGTTAAGCCAGGGGATGTGCTTGAGGTAAAGATGTACTCAGGTGTCTCCGGCGGCGAGAAAACCCTGCAGGTGCAGGTGGTTGGGGTGATGCGGAGCTTCCTCAGGGGCTTCGTCGGCGCCTTTAGGCTTAACCTGGTGGTGGTGCCGCTGGATTGGCTCCAGGAGAACACAGGCACGGGTCCCTTCGTCAACGCGATCCTCATAACCGTCAGGGACAAGGCCTATGTTAAGCCGCTTTACCGGGACCTGAAGGAGACGTATAGAGAAGCCCAGGTGTACACTCAGGAGGCTCTTCTAGAGACCGTCACGCAGGTCTTCAACGCCCTCAACATGGTGTTTTCCGTAATAAGCGGGGCGGCGCTTGTCACCGCGGCGATAACCACCTTCGCCGTCATGTCCATCACGGCAAGGGAGCGGCTGAGGGAGTTCGGCCTGCTTAAGGCCATGGGCATCCCGTCTCGAGACATCCTCCTCTCAGTGGCGGCCGAGGTTGTGCTTATAGCAACCGTGGCCGGCGTCGCGGGCATCGTCGTCGGCTTCTTCGGGGCAAACGCAGTTAAGGAGGTGCTTATAGGAATGGGGATAAATTTCGACGTGCCTATAACCTTCCGACCACAATACGCCGCGTTGGGCTTAGCCACCTCGCTTCTGGTCGCCGTAGTGGGCACAGTTTCGCCGCTTTACAGAGTCGCCAGGCTGAGGCCGCTGGAGATAATACAGCTATGGCGGTAGAGCTCCGCAACGTGTCGAAGATCTACAGCAACGGCGCGGCGAAGACCGTGGCCTTAGACGGCGTGTCGCTGGCGGTGTCGCCGGGCGAGGCCGTGGTGCTTATGGGCCCCTCGGGGTCGGGCAAAACCACATTACTCAACATCATAGCGACGCTCGACAGGCCGACAAGCGGGGAGGTGCGCATCATGGATATCGACGTTACTAAACTGTCCGAGAGCCAACTTGAGAGGTTCAGGCTGAAAAACATCGGCTACCTCTTCCAAAGCTACAACCTGGTGCCCTATTTAACCGCGGATCAGAACGTGGCGCTTCCCCTTATGGCGCTTGGCGTGAAGAAGGAGCTGGCGCTTCTGAGGGCCCGCGTCTTGCTGGAGCTCGTGGGCTTGGAGAAGGCGGCGCGGCTGTATCCGCATCAGATGTCCGGCGGCATGCAACAGCGGGCGGCCATCGCCAGGTCGCTTGCCACGAACCCGCCCTTGTTGATACTCGATGAGCCCACGTCGAACATAGACCTAGACAACGCCTCGTTGGTCCTGGGGCTTATATACGTAATAAACCGGCTTCTGAAAAACACCGTGTTCATCGCTACACACGACCCAGACGTGGCGCGTATAGCCACGCGCGTGGTATACATGCGCGGAGGTCGCGCCTACGAAACCGCCGAGCCCCCGAGGAGGGACTTCAAGGTAGATATGGAGCGAGCCGCCGCCGTATACGAGAAGCTGAAACACCTCGACGAGTTGATAGGCCTATGAGGAGCCTCCTCCTTCTCTTGCTAGCGGCTGAGCTCCTGCTGGCGTCTACCGTAGTGGTGACCTACGTCGTAAAGCCAGACGGCAAAACTATTACAAACGTCAAGCTCCGTGACGTTCTGATAAACAGCGGCCCAGCCCCCCTCAATATCTCCGGCGTCCTCCTTCCTCCGTACTCGGCCGCCGTGCTGGAGCAGGCGGTAGGCAACGTGTATCCGCCGTTCCTGGCGCTGGACGTTGGGCTGAGGTACATAAACGGGACGTTGAGCGGAGGCGTTCTAAAGGCGGGCGAAGACGCCGTGGTCGAGCTGAGGCTTGGGCTACGCGCCTTGTTGCCGGTGTCTGTGCCGGTGATAGTCTCCATCCCGGCGGACGACAAGCTGGCCATTCTCTACGAAACCGCGCCGACGACTATCACCCAGATCTCAGGCACCACGGTCTACTACTGGAGCTTGTTCGTGGATAACCAAGCCGAGTTCCGCGTGAAGTTTAGAATTAAGCAGTTCGGGAGCTTCGGCGCCGTGAAGATGCCGACAGTTTCCGTGGTCGCGACGCTACGTATAAACGACACTCTGACCGCGCTTGAAGTAAGGGCAAGAGGGCTAGACGTAGCATATGCACAGGTTAGCAACTTCACAGAGGCAGTCGCCGTGTTTACAGACGCGGCTTACGGCCAGCTACGGAACTTGACCCAGCTGATTCAGATACTCAACTTGACCGGCGTCGCGCTGGAGCAGGGGGCCGTGGCCTTGAACACCTCCACCTACGCCCTTGAGGCGTTGAGGATGCAGATACGCGCCCTAGGCGACGCGGCGAGCGGCGTGGCGGAGACGCTCAACCAGAGCATCCTCCTCGTCGATTATCAATACACAGCCCTGATCACCGCGGCAAATCTGCTGGAGGTGCAGTCGTCAGCCCTCTCCTCCTACAAGACGGCCGCAGACGAGACGCTGAAAAGCCTCCGGGACACAAAGGAGCAACTCTACGCCATAAGGCGGAATCTGCTTGAAACCCGCCGGTCGCTTGACGACGCCATAAGAGACGTGGAGGAGGCGAAGAGGAGACTCTCCTCCCTAAACGTCACCGTGCCCGAAGCCAGGCAGGCGGTGGAGACGGCGGCGGCTCTTCTCGACTCGGCGGCCAGCCGGCTCTACGCGCTACGCGGAGCCGTGGATTCCCTCCTGTCTACGGTAGAAGCCTTGATAGCAATTACGGACTCGGCGGCGAGGACCCTCGAGACGACGAGCAGGGGCCTCGGCGAACTCGCGCCGCTTCTAAACAGAACAGCCGCCTCCACGCGAAGCAACGCCACTGTGCTGAGGAGTGATATGCCGCAGATAATCCGCAACGCAACTAAAAACCTCCAGGGGGTTGCGCAGAGCCTCTACAAGACGGGAGACGAAGTAACCAGGTTCACCATCCCCCTGCACAACGCCTCGGCGACCCTAGCCGACGTGGGGCGCCGCCTCAAGCAAAATGCCGCGGAGCTCGACAGGTTCCGCATAGAACAGACCAAGGCACTGCCGAGGCTCGGCGCGGTGCTCTCAGCTACGCAGAACTACACCTACCTCATCAACGCCCAGAAGCGGGAAATAGAGGCGCAGATAGAAGCGCTGAGGAGGTACTACGCGGCGGTTAACGCAGGCGAAATGGAGCTCCAGTGGTTCATCGAGTTGCCAGTAGCTGTGAAGAACGTCACGCTAAACCTTACGCCGATACAGCTTGAGAGGTCGCAACAGAGTAATCTAACGAACATACCGACTCTATTTACACTGGTAGTTGCAATTACGGGCGCCGCCAGCGCGGTAATGTTCGCATTAAGACGAAAAGGCTTGTAAACCCGTTGCAAGAAAACGATACCAGGTAGAAATCTGTGAATCTCGACGTCAAACGGAATTACGAAAAAACTGAAAACGTTTACTTGTTTAGCTCGGCAAATTTTTGCTTGCTCCAGCCTGTGAGCGAGAGGCCTGTAACCTTTACCCAGGTCTTGGGGTCTACCTTGAAGGAGCTTTCTACTTTTTCGCGGTGGCCGACGACGTTGTATGTGCAGAATGGGAATACTCTGCCGTCTGGGGTGGCGTAGTGTATGTCGCAACGCTGTACGCGCTCCACGTCGTAGTTCATGGTGTCCATGAAGTGCATTATGCCAATGCCGACTACGTTGAAGAAGAACTTGCCCAGTGAGTCGTAGTCCTTCTTGACGAGCACCTCATATATGAGGTCCTTCACTTTTTTGTGCTTCACAGCCTTCAGTAGCTTCAGCGCCTTCACCTTGGCTGTCTGTTTGTAGATGCCGCCTTTTGCCGCGGTGTAGTAGATGTCCCAGGCGCCTTTCTCGAAGGCGTCTACGTCCACAAGCTTGGTGATTGGGTATACGCGTTTCTCGTCCTCGTCGTAGTATATAAACGTGGCGGCGCCGCACATGGGGTTCATGGAGAAGAGAGGCTTGGGCGAGTCTGTCAACACCTCAACCATCTTGGCGAAGGCCACCGGCCAGTTTGTGGGTCTCCAGTCCCACCTGCTTATGACGCCGCCGGTCTGCTTCTCTATCTCTATGATGGTGTCTGGTATCGTGATCCTGTATTTCCTAAGCTCCTCCTTGCTGTAGAGCCTCGCGCGTCCTGAGAAGCTGACCGGCTGGATGTTAACCCACCTAACTACGTCTCTGTTCTGTATCGCGAAGTCGATTACCCTGCCGAGGTCTTTGTCGTTGTAGTTTTTCACAAGAGTTACGACTGGGACTATGGACCGGTGGCCTAGCTTCCTCGCGTTTTCGATGACTTTTTCTTTTATTATTCTGTAGGCCTTGGGGTGATACATGCGGTGTCTCCACACATCCTCATTCTTCTCGTCTATTGTGTCAAACTGCAGATAGAGGGTGGAGATGCCGGCGTCTAGGAGGGCTTTGTAGTACTCTATGTCGTTGGCGAGTCTTATGCCGTTGGTGTTTATCTCAATATGCGTGAAGCCGAGCTTCCTGGCCATCTTCACGATCTCGGGCAGGTCGTCTCTCAGCGTGGGTTCGCCTCCGGAGATCTGTATGGCGTTTGGAGCCCAGGGCTTCTGCGCCCGCAACGTCCTTAGCATGTACTCTATCTGCTCCAGAGTCGGCTCGTAGACGTAGCCGGCGGCGCCTGCGTTGGCGAAGCAGACCGGACAAGCCATGTTGCACCGGTTCGTGACGTCTATTATCGCCAGCACAGTGTTGGATTTATGCACCGGGCACAGGCCGCAGCCCTCCGGGCATGAACCCATGTCTTTGTAGAACTCGAGGTCCGTGTAGGGGTTGGCTAGGCCCTTCGCGATGTACTCCGGCCTGTCCCACTGGAGGAAGAAGTAGTACATCTCGGCGTCTCCCCAGTAGAGATCCTCGAAGACTCCGTGTTCTGGACATCTCTTCTTAAGCCAGATGGCGCCGTTTTCCTCGTACACGACGGCGGGTATTCTACTGTTACACACAGGACACAGCGACAGCGTGGCCTTCACGACCCTCGTGTCTTCAGGCAGCCCATACTGTCTCTTCAACGTAGACTGCCACTTCTCGTTAAGCAACGTGGACTTGTACCTCTCGGCGAGGTTAAACCTTGAAATATCCACCAGCCTCCGCGGCTGTTGCGTCTGTAACTCCACGATTTGTTTGCTCATCAACCCGCTAAAGAAGCGCCTAATTTAAACTTTTTAACTATATACCGTTAAAACAGTTAAAAACCTGAGCCGTTGAGAAGCCGTGGAGATCCTCTCCAGAGCTCTGGCGCTTCTTGGGGTAGGGAGGCGCGAGATCGACATCTATCTCGCATTGGTGGAGAAGGGGCCGTTAACGGCGAGGGAGCTCTCAGACCAGCTTGGGATCCCCTACACAAAGATCTACGCCTACCTGGATAAGCTGGGGAGCCTTGGGCTTATCTCGTCTGAACGCGCCGCGCGCCCCGCCAAGTTCAAGGCGACTCCCCCCGCCGAGGTCTATAAAAAACTTGTGGGGGCCGCAGCCGACGCCTTGAAGTCTCTCAAGCCCCTCTTCGACAGTCTGCAGATGGCGTATGAAAGCCGGTACGCCGCCGTGGCGCCCACCTTTCTGACCTTGATCCGCGGCGCTGAGCGGGTGGCGGAGCTTATCCAGGGGGTGGTGACTACGGCTGAGGACGAGGCGTATCTGGCAGTTCCATTTGAGGAGCTTGTGGACTACCGGCTCCTAGCCGTGATAAGCGAGGAGTCGAAGCGGTTAGCCGTGAAGATCCTCACAACGGAGCGTCTGAGGACTAGGTTCGACCTACCGCCGCGCGTAGAGGTGAGGGCCGCCCGGGAGATGTTCGGCGGCGGCGCCATAGGGACCGCGGTGACCATCTACGTCAAATACGGCGGCGACATAACGGGCATATATACAAACGACAAATTCCTCATCGAGGTCGCCCGGACGTATTTCGACCACGTGTGGCGGAGGGCTAACGTTATATAGACGCAGGTGGTCGTCGGCTGTGATGAAAATCCAAGTGGGGCCGACGAGAGGTGAAGGGGGTCTGGAGCGCTGACATAATGGTAAATGAGCCGCGGCGTTACTCCACCTCGACCTCCGAGCTTTCTCTCTTGGTTACTACGAAGAGCTTCGCGTCGGGTATCGCCTCTTTCAGCGCGTTGGCGAAGTCTCTAGCCTGGGTGGCCACCACAATTTGGTGCTGGCCAGCCAGCGTTTTGACGAGCTCCACGAAGGCTTTTCTGATGTTGGCGTCTACGTAGGGGATCGGCTCGTCGAATATGACAAAGCCTAGGTTTGTATGCGCGATTTCCCTGAGGGTTAGGGCCAGCGCCAGCGCTATGGAGAGGCGCTGGCCGTCGCTGAGTTTGGAGATGCCGTATTTATCGCCGGCGGGCGTAACTGCGTAGAACTCGTAGTAGCCTCTGCGTTGCTCCAGGTCTGCGTTTACTCTTACTATGTCGCCGTATTTATACAGGGAGAGAAATATCTCGTTGAACCTGTTTCTCGCCACCTCCAGAAGCCTGGCCCTGGCGTTTATCTTCACCAGCTCGAGCTTGGCCTTGAGCTCCTGGAGCCGACTGTAGGCATACAGCACGTTGTCAAGCCCCTTCTTCAAGACGTCTGCGTCGCCGCCGACTTCTCTCACCACCTCCTCCAACGCGGCTTTCTCCCTGTAGAGCTCCGCAAGGCGGCTCGACGTCTTTTCCAGCTCCTCCACGACCTCACGCCAGCGGATCTCAGCCGCCAAGGCCTCGTCTGTTAGCCCCGCGTTTTTCAGCTCGGCCTCCAGCTCCCTTAGGCGACGCCGCAACTCCCGCATCTTGATGCCTCTTGCGTATTTAGATACGGCGTCTGAAATGGTGCGTCTGTCTATCTTAGCGAGGAGGAGGCGGAGCCTCTCCGCCTTTTTCTCCAGTTGTCTCAACGCCTTCTCCGCCTGAAGGGCCCTCTTTACGGCCTCTTCCCTCTCCAGCTGGAGCTCCTCCAGCCGCGTCTTGGCGGCTAGGTACTCCGCCACGTCGCTACTCAACGCCTCCATCTCCTCAACCGCCCTCTCAAGCTCTCTCGCCTTCTCCCGAAGCGCCTCTACTTCGCGTATCAAGTCGCCGAATTTAGTCTCCACCTCCTTCGCCGCGTCTGCCGCAGTTTCGCGGCTCACGGGCCCCCCGCAGATGGGGCACCTCTCCAGGCCCGTCTCGGCCACATACAGGGCTACTGTTCTGAGCGCAGACGAGAACGAGACCGCCTTCTCAGCCTCAGCAAGCCTCCTCCGGTGCTCGGCCAAAGCCGCTCTGGCGGCCTCCAGCGAGCGGAAGGTCTTCTGGAGCTCTCTGAACCTTATGTACTGCTTTTCAAGCCTGCGGAGCTTGGCCTCCGCTTCTCCTATCTCCTCCTCTATCTTCTTCACCTTGGCCACGTAGGCGTCGTATATCTTCTTCGTGTCTGAGATCTGGGACTCCACATCTCTATACAGCTTAAGTAAAGCGTCGTAGGCCTCGGCCATCGCCGCAGAGAGGGTCTCCAAGTCGTTTGCTGAGCCCAGCCTCTCAGCAAGCCGCGGGTCGACCACGTGTTCGTACTCCTCCAGGGCCTCCCGCATCGCGTTTCTTATCTTCTCCAGCGTCGAGGCGTCGACCTCCTCGCCGCCTGCGGCGGATTCAAGAAGCTCAAGCTCCGACTTGGCTCTGTAGTACTCCTTAAGCAGGTCCTCGCCTTCCTTCAGCTTCGTCAAGTAGGCGGCCCGCCTCTTGGCTAGCTCCTCCGCCTCTTTGGCGAGGCGCTCCTCCCTCTCCCTAAGCGTCTTTATCTCGTTGCCGACGGCATCAAGCCGCGAGGCAACGGCGCCGTACCCGCCGTATCGCCTTATTACGTCTCTGTGCTTTTCGTAGGCGGAAAGGCGCCTCCTTAGCTCCTCCGCCCGCTCCAGGAGGGCCTTTTCCAGAGAGGCCGCGGCCTTCACCACCCCGTCCACGACGTCTATCCCAAACAGTCTGTCGACAGACACGGCCCTCTTCTGCGTCGTTCCGTAGATGAAGCCCTCAAGAGTCCTGTGCGAGATGTAGACCAGCCTCTCGTAGATGTCCTCGTCGGCGTTTAGAAGCTCGGCTAGCTTCTCCTCAGCCTCCCTCCCCCTGAGCTCCAGACCGCTGAACCGCAGGACGACCTTTTCGCCTCCTCGGCGTGTGAGCCGCCTCTCAACCCTAAGGACGTCGCCGCCTCTCGTCAGCGTCAAGACGACCCCCATCTCGTGCGACTCGGTGTTTATCAGATCCACCAACTTGGCCACCCTCTCCTTCACCTCCAGCTGCCTCCCAAACAAGGCGAACTCCACCGCGTATAGGAGCGAGGTCTTGCCGGCGCCGATCCGCCCCCAGACCACATTTACTCCTCCGAACTCGACGACGTGTCTCCCCCTGTAGGACCTGAAATTATCCAGCTCAATCCTCTCCAGTCTCCACATCGACCCCCAGCGTCTTTAGGTATTCCACCAGAACCGCCTTAACGGCGCTGGGACCCCCCGCCCGATACGCCGAAATAAGCCTCTCCGCCAGCTTCCCCTCGTCTGTATTACCAAAGACCTTCCTAACCTCCTCAATCAATATATCCACAGAACACAGGTGGTAGAGACTTATATATTAACCCTCCCTCCTCCTAGACCGCAAGATACGCACCCACTCGTTGTCAGCCACGGAGCTGGGCGGAGCCGGCGGGGGGGCCTCGGGAGGCTTCGGCGCCGCCTCAGGCCTGGCAGGCGCCAGAAGCTGGCGGCGCATCTCTTCAATCTTCTCGTCTACGTACCGTCGCAGTTTTTCATACAGAGAAGTCTCCAGCTTCTTCAACTGCAGGTCTAGGTGCTCGGCGAGAGACGCCTTGAGGGACTCGGCAATCCTGCCCAAGTCGGCGGCGGGCACCGGGCGCGGCTTTGCGAAGATCTTGATCTCCACGCCGTCGGGCCCCTTGGCGGGGTCCACCACCACTAGGCCAACGCCCTGGTTTTTGAAGTATCTGGGGTCCACGAAGGGAGACGCCTCGGGCAGGACCGCTAGGTACACCTTGGCGGCGGCCGCGCCCATCAGCTCGCCGACGCGTTTATAGACCTCCGCCTCCTCGTAGACCTCGGCGAAGTACGGCAACACCGCCACCCTGTTGAGACCCTCCTCAAACCACACGACGCCGCCGCTCTCGCCCACGTATCTCATGCCGAGAGTCTCGGAAAAATACCTAACAAGAAGCAACTTTACGAAATCCACGTCACCGGCCCCCTACGAAGTACCAGCCCTCCTTCGTGGAGTCCGACCACTCCAGCGTCAGCGGCAGGGCGTAGCCGTATATAACGGCCCCCCTCCACACCGAGTACTGAGGCTCCGCCACTAGGCGGACGTTTACCCTAGACGCCAAGACCGGGTTCCTCTCCTCAAGAGCCATCTTCATACGGCCCACGCTGTCTACAGCCACGTCTTCTAGGCCCGGCGGCACCCGCCAGCTGAAGGCGCCTCCGCTGAGTATTATCTGCGACGCCACGCGGTCTTGTATCTCCACCGAGACGCTTCTCAGCGAGGTTATTATCGCAGTCGCCACGTCCATCTCGCCGTATAAAGTGACGTCTCCAATCACGGCGTTTTCAATGTGGAGGCGAGACTGCTCGATGTAGCTCTTGATCTCCTCGTGGTTTGGGTCGAAAACTATCTCCCCAATCAAGAACCTGGTCCAGGCGTACTCCCTAGGAATCTCCACCTCCACCACAGGCGAGAGGCGCACCTTGGCCACGAATCTGTCCGGGTTCGCCTTAGCCGCCTTAATCGCCTCCTTTAGGTTCCTCGGCACAAGACCCACGGCCCTCTTCACCACTTCAACGGCGTACTCCTCCCTAGCGATGTCGCTGTAGCCGATGTCCTTCAGGATCTCCCGCGCGATGGCGTTAGCCTCCGCCCCGCCTCTGTTCAGCGCCACAAGGCCCTCCCTTATAAGGGCGAAGCTTATGGGCGCTATCTGGATGTTGCCGTGGCCCCCCTCCACAATTATGCAGTTCACCGCGTTCTCCGCGATGGCCACAGCCAAGGGCTGAGGCAGTATCGTGACGGCGTGTAACCTGTGCTCGCCGGCGAGCTCTGTATATATGTCGAAGAAGGCCTTATACATGTAGTCGGGCGCCAAGGCCGATAGGGCGATAGAGACAAGCCACCCCCTGAACTCAGTGTCGGAAACTGGGAACTGCGCCAGGATGTACCTAGCAAGCTCCTTCAGCACCCTCCAGGCATCTTCGTCGTCTCTCCTAGCTATGCCGTCTTTAAGCGGGTATTTCAGGTTCCGCTGGACGTCTCTCACGCTGGAGAGGTACCTCCGCACCTCCTCGTCGCCAACCACAAGGCCGCGGGAGAGGACCTCAGGCGGGATCCTCATCTTCACGCTTTCGGGCAGATCCCTCAGGAAAAGGCCCCTAGTCTGCGCAACCCTAGGCTCGTTGAGAGCGATCGGGCCGTATTTCACATAACTCGTCCCAAAATCAACGCCGAAGGTGTACTTCAGCCTATAGGCGTCTGAAATCACGAGACGGCCCCCAGCACCCCTTTTTTAACTTTCCGGCTTTAGTTTAATTTCGTTGTTCTCAACGTATATGACCACCGTGTCGCCCACGTCCACGTCGCCGAAGACCTCCACCTCCTCGTCGGTGAGCCAAAGCGTAATGCGGGGCACCGCTATTTTGCCGCCCCCAAACGGCAGAGACCTGACTATTTGGCTAACCAACGGCATAACCTCGCGCATCAGCTGCGCCGCCTGTTCGTCCTGCGCGGAAAAAGCCGCAACTGGGCCGGGCAACTCCCTCTCCTCGACTATGTCTATCTTTACATAGCGGGCGCCCGTCGGGTCGTAGACCAGTTGCTTAGACACCACCACGCCTCTGATAGTCGCCATGCCACACCAATCTCGCAATTATAAAAACTCTAGCTCCCTCAACAGCCTCCGCATCTCCCCGCCACGCGCCTCGAAGTAGCCCCCTCTCCCAGCGTATCTCTCCAGAAGCCTCAACCAATCCCCCGACCTCGTGACCTTCGCCATGATCCTAAAGGCGGCGGCCAGCTCCTCCTCCGCGTACCTCCGGTATGCGCCTTCGTGAAACAGCATCTCAAGCGGCAGGCGCGGCCGCGGCGGAGGGTCCTCGTCAGGCACACCCACCACCAGGCCAAAAAGCGGATAAGTCAGAGGCGGCAACCCAAGCAACTTCACGATCTCCCCAGCCGCGTTTTGCACAGCCCCTATGAAACAACTGCCGTACCCCAGCGCAGTTGCTACAAGGGCCATGTTCTCGGCGGCTAAGGCGGCGTCTACAGCCGCAAAGACAAAGAGAGCAAGCCGATCCTCGGCCAAATCACTACCCCTAAACCTCAGCAACTCCCTCAACCTGTAGAGATCCGCAAGAAAGACAAAGAAGTCCGACCCCTCCTCCACGTGTGGCTGCCCTATCAGCCTGGCTATCTCAGCCTTCTTGCCCTCGTCCACGACGCGCACAGCGGACCAAAGATGCAACGTGGCGTCTGTCGGCGCGGCCCTGCCTCCATTATCCTCCTCACGTCTTCTTCTGGGATCTTCACCCTCCTAAACCGCCTCATCGACCGCCTCCTCTCTACAACCTCGAAGAACTCCACAGAGGCCAAGGATAAAAAATATATATTAGCATTAATGGGGGGTCTCATGGTGGTGGCCCAAGAATTTCCCGAAGATTGGGAATACTCCGGCGGCGAGCTTGAAAAGACGCTGAAAGTGCGGGCGACTTGTCCCTACTGCAAACACAAGTTCGAGGTGGAGATAGGCGAGAGCTGGTACAACATCGGCTTCAGCATCAACTGCCCCAAGTGCGGCCGCTCCTTCCCTATAAACATGTACGGCGAGGTGATAGGGGTCGTACAGCCAAAATAATCCCACTACACAATTTTTACCAGGGTTTTGCCCAGCCCTAAGCAAACGGCACGACGCCTCAAACCACCGCGTAACCCATCACCAACATAACACACGGCCTTCAACGTGCCGGAGCCGTAGATCAGGTGCTGTCTACCCCCAAGCGCGGCGGATTGCGTGATGATGACCAACTATTTAGGTATTACAGTCCCTTCGATTTTAAGCAGAGGCCCTTGAAACACATGGAACCGGTAAAGAAAATCGAGGAGGGTTTGAAGGAGCTATACGACGCGAATACGGGCAAGGTAGAGAGGCAACCAGACGTGGATATATACGACGTGGGGGAGAACTTGGTCGTATACATAGACATGCCGGGGATGAAGAAGGAGAACATCAGGGTAAGGGTGTACGACAGATCCATCGAGATCTCCGCGGCGCCTGTCCAGGCCGAGGCGGCTGGGAAGCCGCTGAGGAGAGAGCGGATCTCGAACTTCCCCGTCGTGCGAAGAATAGATGTGCCCTTTAGACTTAAGGTAGACAGCGCAAGAGCCGTCTACAGAGACGGAGTATTACAGATAGTGGTGACAAAAGCGGGTGAGTACGGAGTCGCCGAGTTAAAAATAGATTAATTACTCGGGAGGCGGTAGCGAAATCGACAGCAGTTTTGCGTGCTCCGCCGTTATCTCCACCTCCTTGTATTTTTCAGGCCTGGCGGCTCCTCCTTCTATTTTCACCTTGTGGAATAGGAACTTCCTGTTTGGCACGTCGGCGGTGAAGAGCCTAATCTCCGGCAGCGACGCCAGGTAGTCGGCAAGCGTCTTGTCTGCGAGGACGTTGGAGAGCTGTTTAGTGGCGAGCCAGACCCTTACGTGGATGCCTAGGGCACCCTTGTAGCCGGTCTGCGCGAGCGCCGCAATCGTCTTCTTAGCGATCTCGGCGACGTAGCTCATCTTCTGCTCGCCGCCGAACGAGATGTAGACCACGTCGGCGCCATATTCCATAACTTTCCGGGCTATTTCGGCCTCTTTGCCCTCCTCGTATGTAAACACGGCGCCTGCGCCGTCTCTGTAGTTGCCCTTGGAGATGTAAGACGTCGTAAGCGCGGCGGCCATGGCGCTGCATATCCTGTCTGGATACGTGATCACAGCCACATTCTTGTAGCCCTCCAACAGGTTCTGCCCCACCAAGTAGCCGGTGAGCGATCTTAGGTAGATTTCTTCTTGTAGGGATGCCCTGCTTGCCGTTGCCATGAAGCTGTCTCGACTTCTATTTTTAAAGCTTGGCCCAGGAGAAGCCGAGGAGCACTACCTCGCCGGTCTGCCTCAACACCGTGGCAAGGGTGAAGGTCTTCTTAACGCTGTGGCCCAGCCTCCCGCCACGTGTGATGTCTGTGGCTGAGATGCCCTTGTCAGGTTCTAGAAACACCACGACCATCGGCGCGTGGTCTATTCCCGGGCCCTTCTCGTAGACTGAGAACAAGGCGCCGAATTTAAGCCCGCTCTTGACCACGTAGCCCAGGTCCCGGAAGTATCTGTAGATCTTGTAGATCTCGTCGAAGTTCCTAATCTTCTCTCTGCCGAGCTCCGCAAGCCGCTGGTGCGGTACCTCCACACCGCCTTCATCCACAATCTTCAACCTACCCCTCTCAGAAAGATACAACGCCTCATAGAGCGCCAAAATCAGCGGCGCGTTGACCTTATCCACATCCTCCCGCCTCACCTTGTCGTAACCAAGAAACCGACCGTAGAACCCCTCTCTGTAGAGCCCCCTGGCGAGCTCTACGTCTTCTACAACTGCGGCGAGCCCCCTAAGGACTGCGCTCATCTCTTTCTAACGGTCACCACGGTGTTCTCAGCCACCCCCAACGCCCTGAGGTCCTCCGCAGATACGTGCACCTCGCCGCTTGGAACCTGCTCGTCTGGCACAGCCCTAAACGCCCTCTTCTTCTCGTGCGAGGAGCCTCCGGGGGCAACTATCTCCACCTCGGCCGGTTTATCAAGAGCTTCGTATATGTCAGGCGGGAGCTTGGCCACGCCCTCCTCAACCTCCCCGGCCGGCCGGACTCTGGCTCTGCGCTCACTCTTCTTCTGCTCCTTCTTCTCCTGCTGGGGCGATAAAAACGGCGGTATCAGCAACTTCCTGCCCCTCTCCACGTCTTTGCCCTCACTCATGGCACCACATGAGGACCTGTTAAAAAATATTACACCGGCGCCGCCTTCAAGGCCTCTGCAGCCTCTGAGAAGCTGGCTCCTCGCTTGACCATGTCCACGAAAGCCGCCACCTCGTCTATCCCCACCCTGACCTGCCTCTTGGTGTCGCGGTCGCGGATGGTCACGGTGCCGTCGACGGGCGTCTTCTCGTCTATAGTAACCGCGAGGGGGGTCCCTATCTCGTCGCACGAGGCGTATCTGCTACCTATTGTGCCCTCGTCGTCGTACACAGCCGAGAACCCTGCGGCGGCCAGCCTCCGCACGAGCCTTCTTCCGATTTCCGTGTAGTCCTGCCTCTTGACGATGGGCAGTATACACACGTTGACGGGCGCCACGTCGGGGGGTAGCCTGAGGTAAACCCTCCCCTCCTCCTCCACGACGGCCGATTCCAGCAACACGTAGAAGATCCTGTCGAGACCGAAAGACGGCTCCACCACATGTGGGATGAACTTCTCTAGGTCCGTCTTCCGCTTCTCGCTCTTTATGAAAACCATGTCTCTAGTCACCACGTAGGGCCCCACGACTACCTCCTGCCTCCCGCCCCTAAAAGCCTCCAGTATGACAGGCTCGTTCTCCTTCATCGCCTTGATGACCTCCCCCATCTTGTCGCCGTACCTCTCCTTAACCGCGCCGGGGTTGGGGTAGAGCCTAGCCACCTCCACCTCCTTGGGAGCGGGGAGGCGGCGCTCAAGAGTCATCTCGTGGCCGCTGAGCTTGCCGTGGCCAGAGAGGTCGTAGTCCGTACGGTAGGCGTGGCCGGACACCTCCACCCAGCCGAACCTCTCCGTAAGCACCATCTGGTCGTAGGACCTGGCGCTGTAGTGCGCCCTCTCGTGCGGAAGTTTGCCGAGGAACTTCTGCCTCTCCAGCGGCACCCCCAGCTCCTTGAGGAACTTGGCGGCCAACGCCATGAAGAAAGCCATCCACTCGTTGGCGTACCCCCTCTTCACCGCCTCCCCAGCCGTAATCGTCACGGGCTCCGTCTGGCCCCTGGCCACGAACTCCTCCGGCACGATGGGAACCTCTAGGTTCTCCACCTCGGCGAAGAAGGGACACCTCGGGTTCTGGGGGTCGAAGAAAAGCTCAATCTCCATCTGGGTGAACTCCCTCAGCCTGATCAATCCGCCGCGTGGCGAGATCTCGTTGCGCGCTACCCTCCCGATCTGCGCCACGCCGAAGGGGTGCCTCCGCCCCACGTACTCGGCAAGCCGCGGAAAAGCCACGAAGATTCCCTGCGCCGTCTCCGGCCTGAGGTAGCCGGCGTTTTCGCTGTAGGGGCCGATGGTGGTCTTGAAGAGGAGGTTAAACCGCTCCACGCCGCCCAAGGGGCCCCCACAGGCGGGACACACTATCTTGTGCTCGTTGATAAGTCGTTGAAGCTCCTCGGCAGACATGCCCTCAGTCGAGATCCTCACCCCCCTCTTGGCCAGCTCCTCCTCCACGAGATGGTCAGCTCTGTACCTCCTGCCGCACTTCGTACACGCCACGACGAAGTCCGTAAAATGGTCTAAGTGGCCGGATGCTTTGAAGACGGGCTCAGGCATGACGATGGGAGTCTCCACCTCCACAATCACGTCTTGGTAAGGCAAGACGAAGATCCTCCGCCACTTCTCCACAATGTTGCGCCTTATGGCGAGGCCGAGCGGCCCGTAGTCGTAGAAGCCAGCCACGCCGCCGTAGATCTCTGCAGACGGCCAGTAGAACAACCTACGCTTCACGATCTCTTCCAGCAACTCAGCCCGACGCATTGACGCCACTTCTATACATATACTTTAAAGTCTTTCCCCCCGCCCGTTTGTGAGGCCTTCAACACGGCTATGGCTCGCCGCCCTCTACCTCTTCGTCATAGGGACCGCCTCGCTGGCCTACACAATAGCGGAGTTGATGCTTGGCGTAATCTACGGCAGCCTCCTAGTCACCAGCGACGCCATACATGGCTTTACGGACTCGGCAATAGCCTACATCTCCGGCTTCGGCCTTTACTACGCCTCGCAGAGGGGGAGGGCCTTCCCTTGGGAGATCTACAGACTAGAAAGCCTCTTGACCCTCCTCTCAATCCTCACGGTGCTGACCCTTTACACATACATGTTGGCCACCTCCATACATCTCGACGGAGAGCCGACGCCCTTGTGGATGACGCTCCTCCTCCTCGCCGGCGGGGTCCTGACCTACGTCATGTATCTCTGGCAACGCCGAAACTACCACAAGCTGAAACTCGAAATACTGAGGGCAGACGCCCTACATGCCAAAATAGACACGGCCCTCTCGCTGGCCTCCGCAGCTGCGGTGGTGCTCAGCAACTACCTCCACCTCTTGATAGCGGAGGTGGCGGCAGTGTTCGTAATATACGGCTACGTACTTTACGAATTTACACGGCTCGCGAAAGACGCCGCCTACGGAATACTGGGAGCCCTCTACAAAGACCCCGCCCTAGAGGATAAGATAAGAGAAGCCGCGGCGGAGCTCGGCAAGCCGATAGACGTAAAGATCCGACGCGCCGGGAGCTTCCTGGTGGTCTACAGCCTCGTGGCGGTGAGCCCCGACATGACGGTGGGACGCCTCCACGTCCTCAGGACGAAGGCGATAAAGACAATATCGAAACTACACCCCCTCATCGTCCACGTGGACATGAAGTTCGTGCCGAGGCGAAAGGAGTATAAACGCCCAATCAAAAGCCGCTATGCTTAAGACCGCCTGCAGACAAGACGATGTCAAGCTCTTCGGGGCGCCTATGGAGGACACGTTGAGCTTCAGGCCGGGCACCCGCTTCGCCCCTCAGAAGATCCGCGCGATACTCCCCTACCTTGAATACACCACCCTGTTTGGCAACGTGACGGAGCCCCTATGCGACCTAGGCGACGTGGAGCTCCTCCAGGGGGCTCCCGCGGAAAACGTGGCGAGAATCGAGAGGTTCATACAGAGGGTGGACCCCCCGTTTATCATGGTGGGGGGCGAACACACGGCCACGCTGGCCGCCCTCAACGTGATTAGGCCCGACACCTACGTGCATATAGACGCCCACTTCGACCTCCGCGACGAGTGGCCGCCGGGCCAGAGGCTCTCCCACGCCACCTTCGCCAGGAGGGCCCACGAGAAGCTTGGCTTCTACGCCATCTACATAGGCGTGAGGGCATACGACGACGAGGAGCACAAATACGCCGAAGACGCCGATTTCTTCGTGGTCGAGGGTAGCGACTTCGGCAGAGACGTGATTTCAGACGCCGTGTCCACCGCCTCGGGGAGGGTCCACCTCAGCCTCGACATAGATGTGCTGGACCCCTCCGAGGCGCCGGGCGTCGGGACGCCAGAAGCCGGCGGCCTCTCCTTTCGCAAGCTCGAGTACCTACTCGCCGACTTGATGCTCACGCTGAAGCCCGTCGCCGTCGACATCATGGAGTACTCTCCCCCCAACGACGCGTCTGACGTGACCGCCACAAAGGTTGTGAGGACTATCATGCATATGGCGGCGTATTTGAAGAGGTAGTCAGCCAGTACGCCTCTCGTCATCCTCAGCCGCGAGCTACCACATCACGATAATTAAGACACACATTTTAAAATCTCTTACACGGCTAAGGCCGTGAGGGCGTTGCTGATCGGCCGTTTTCAGCCGGTGCATTGGGGCCACGTGAAGCTCGTGGAGTGGTTGCTCACCCACTACGACGAGGTAGTGGTGGCGATAGGCTCCGCCGACAAGGCGCTTACCTTCGACAACCCCTTCACTCCGGGGGAGCGTCTTGAGATGTTTAGACGCCACTTCGGCGGGAACTGCCGCATCCTCTACTGCGCGGTGCCCGACACCAGCGGCCCCACAAGCCTCTGGGGCGCGTATCTAAGGCATTGGTGCCCGACGCATCACGTCGTGTATTCCAACAACCCCTGGGTGGCCGCCGCCTTGGCGTATTGGGGCGTAGAGGTCAGAGGCCACCCGGTCTTCGGCGACTACTCAGCCACAGCCGTGAGGCAGGCCATGGCCCAGGGAGGTGCGCGGTGGAGGGAGATGGTGCCTCCTGCGGTGGCGGCATATATCGAGGAGATAGGGGGCGTCGCTAGGTTGCAGCAGCTGGCAAACTTTATAAATAGGTGAGGTGTATGCGCCGTGACAGAGGAACGGAAGTTGTACATATGCATGAGGTGCGGCAGGGTGTTCTCCAAGCCTGAGATGGAGATCCTACCCGGCATTAGATGCCCCTACTGCAACTTCAAGATCATAATGAAGGTGAGAAGCCCCATGGTGAAGCGGATCCCGGCGATCTGATGGCAACAGACTTCTCCCAGGTTGCTGAGCAGTTCCGCGGGTCGAAACTCGCCGAGGCGCTCCGGGTGGAGGTGGCGGGCAACCGGCTACTCATAGATGTGGAGACTGGGAGGGTCAGGGGGTACTTTATTGCCGTGAGGCGGGGTAGGCTGAGGATGCGTATAGACGGCTTCACCGTCGTCTGGGACCCCGAGACAGACGCCGTCGTTTGGGCGGGCGGCCGCGGCGTTTAGCTACTCAACGCCCCATTTGCCCGTCGCTCTGTACCTCCACATGGCTGACTTAGCCGCGTAGAGCGTCAGTACATAAAACACAACTGCCACAACAGCCCCGAGAGCCAGTGTAGTGGGCGGATCGGCAAGCCATACGCCGGTTGCGGAGTAAACCACCGGCGCTATGACGTAGTGGAAAGGCGATAGGAGGAAGAACTGGGCGGCTTCAGGCGGCATGGCTGTCGGCGGTATCATCCCTCCAGACAGCGGAACCGCCCACTGCAGAACGTTAACAACGAAGTTGGGGTTCCTCAGCCTTATGAAGAGGAAGGTAAACAGCGACACCAACAAAGCCGCGGCAGTTACAAAGATCACAAACGCCGCGGCGAAGTTGACGGGTTGCGCCAAAGGCGGAAATTCGCCGAGCAACAGATAGTAAATCCCCAACAGAATCAAGACCCCCGGCGCGGCGACGGCGGAATACGCGAGGGAGACCGCGAAGAGGTACGTATGCAACTTCACGGGCGATGCGGCGACGTAGTCCACAACGCCGGTTCTAGCAAGCGTGTTAAACACGGCGGCCCCCCAGACCTGCTCCGAGAAGATTAGGAAAACCGCCATGCCCCAGAACAGGTGGCGGGCGGTCTGCGATATGTCGCCGCCGTACCACGCAATGGCGAGTACCACAACCACGAGCCACATGGCTGTAGACAGCATGCTCGCCACGAAGAACGACAGCGGCCTGAAATTAAGCCGCGTAATGAGCCAGAGCTCGCGGAGCAGGTCACCAGGCATGGTAAAGCCCATGCTTCCTGAGCCTCCTCATAAGGAGACCCCACACGGCGAGCCCCAGGGCGAAGTATGCGAAGTAGCCCATCAATAAGCCGAACTGCCGAAGCGGGGCTTGAAGGCCCAGCGCCACAGATCTGGCGAACTCGGCCCACACGGCGAAGGGGAGGAGGAGGGAAAGCACTTGGAGGACCTCCGGGAAGACGGTCACTGGATACAACACGCCGCCGAAAAACACCACAGCGACGCCGAGTATCGTGGAGAGAGGCGTCGGGTTCCGGATAGACGGCAGGAAGTAGGCCAGCGCCAACGTGAGCCCCACGACGGGCAGAGAAGTCACAGCGGCAACCGCCACGGCAAGCAACGTCGCCAAGACAAAGAGAGGTCCCTTCAGGGTTGCGATGATAAACGCCGCGATCACCGCGGCGCCGAGACCCACGACGACTAGCTCAACTAGGTAAAACGCCAGAAGAACGGCAAGAGGCCTGGAGGGCGACGCCGCGAGGTACTCCAGCTGGCCGCCGGACGTCAACATGTACATGTTCCACAGTATGTTAGACGACGCGGACTGCGCCACCACAAGCAACACCATGCCCACGAGCTGGTAGAGGAACTTGTTGAGGTCGGCCCTGCCGCCGGTCGCCGCCCAGCCCCCGAGGTAAAAAAGCGCCGCGAAGAAGGGCACGAGCATAGATACGGAGAGTAGCACGCCGTACTGCCGCAAGGTGAGCCTCAAGGCGAGGTAGAGACCAGCCCTCATGCACCCCCCAGGGTCTTGACCACGACCTCCTCCAGCGGCGGCTGCCTGACGTAGGCCTCCAACACCTCGCAACCAGACTCAACAGCCTC
>Ga0326761_1000037_pt1 | contig 32124 bp, 27 predicted proteins | sample GCREP_P_FD_207739 | JGI IMG/M metagenome (GOLD analysis project Ga0326761, IMG submission 207739) | Hot spring water microbial communities from Geyser Creek Basin, Yellowstone National Park, WY, United States - GCR.EP_P | ecosystem: Environmental > Aquatic > Thermal springs > Unclassified... | reverse complement strand
CAGTAAGGGAGTTCCTACTTCACAAGGGTTATTAGGGAAAGCTCTTCAGGCAATATATACGATTGCTATTTGGGTCTATGTGGATGAGACAAAGATAAAAGCAAGGGATGGGACTTACTACCTGTGGCTTGCGGTGGACGAGAAAGGTTCGCCTGTGTTTGTGCATCTTTCAGGAAGGAGGGACTCTTGGACAGCTAAGTTGGTTCTTCACAACACAAAGGCAAAGGGATGCACCACTGACAAGGGACCTTGGTATGTGAGTGCGGTCAAAGGGCTTGCAATGGAATGGCTACATGAGACTTTTGGGAAGAGGAATGAGGTTTCCTTGGAATGCTAAGTATGAAACCGTCTATAGATGGTTAGCCTCCTTTATTGTCATTTATACGATCATGAACCTAAAAAGTTGACATCCTCACCCGGAGAAGGACAACGCACCCGTTGTTTTGGCAAGGGGCTACGGTGAGTTGGCGGAGAGGATCATAAAAATAGCAAAAGAAAAGAACATACCCATAGTAGAAGATAAGGACCTAGTATCAGCCTTGATAAGGGTGGAGGTTTTTGAAGAGATCCCTCCCGAGCTTTACCGAGCGGTGGCAAAGGTTTTAGTTTTTATAAAGACGTTGAGAACTTAACTCATGTTCTGATAAGATCTGGATGCAGAATAGAGATAATACCTAAGTAGCTGATAGACCTTAGCCATATATTGGCTTGCTATTCTCAACTTCTCCTCATCCCAAGCTATAAGCATATCCTCCAACAGAACCACCACCTCTTCTATATCCTTTGCCAGCTCTTTGTCTGCAAACATGGGAGACAAGGAACTTAAGAAGGGGAGGGACACCAAAGTCAAAGACATAGACTCCAAGGCAAGCTCCAGGAGGTAGGATTTTTTATTTTCTTCTTCTAAAAATTCTATGTTGTTTAGAAGTTCTGAGAGCATTTCAAATATATCCAAATAAAAAAAAGATATACGCATGGAAACCTCGGAGGAGGGCTTTATACTCTTAGCATGCAGGATGATATTGACAGATTTTTCCTGCAACAGCACCAACTCCTCCAGCCTTCTTATGAAGTTATAAATGTACCCATCCATCACAGTATATACCTTGAAAGCTCCACATCCTTCACAAGGTTTGAAAGCTTTGCCCTTACAAACTTGCTGTCTATTATTATACGTTGTCCGGCCAAATCTGGTGCGTTGAAGGATATATCCTCCAAGAGCTTTTCCATTATGGTGTATAGCCTTCTTGCACCTATGTTCTCTGTGCGGTTGTTTATCTCCTCTGCAATGCTTGCGATCTCTTCTATGGCATCACTGGTAAATTCCAGGTCCACACCCTCCGTCTTGAGGAGCTCTGTGTATTGCTTTACCAAGGCGTTCTTTGGCTCTACCAATATGCGCACAAAGTCTTCCTTGGAGAGGGGTTTTAGTTCTACCCTTATGGGGAATCTTCCCTGCAGTTCAGGAATTAGGTCTGAGGGCTTGGACATATGGAAGGCACCCGCCGCAATAAAGAGGATATGGTCTGTCCTTACGGGTCCATACTTGGTTCTAACCACAGTTCCCTCCACTATGGGCAGGAGGTCCCTCTGCACACCCTCCCGGGAAACGCCCGGACCCACTCCCGGTGTTTTGATGGCGATCTTGTCTATCTCATCAATGAATATGATCCCAAAGTTCTCTGCCCTATAGATGGCCTCTGCAATTATTTCTTCTTGATCTATGAGCTTTTCTGCTTCTTCTTGCTCCAGGATCTGAAGGGCTTCTTTTACTTTTACCTTCCTCTTTTTCCTGTAAGATACCATGCCTCCCAGTAGGTTTCTGAGCTGGTCTTCCAACTCCTCCAAGCCGGGGGGACCCGCTATGCCTACAATTGGTGGTAATTTTTCTTGAACTTCTATCTCTACGTATCTATCGTCTAGCTCTCCCTTGCGGAGCTTTTCCTTGAGGTAAGAACGACTGACGGTAGTTTGGGCTATCCTTGTTCCAAAGCTGAGCTGTTGGGGAGTCAGGTAATCTAAGAGCCTTTCCTCCGCGTTCCTTTTTGCCCTTTCTCTTACCTCTTGCATCTTCTCCTGCTTTACCATCTGATAGGAAACCTCCACCAGTTCCCTCACCATAGACTCCACATCCCTTCCCACATAGCCCACCTCTGTGTACTTTGTAGCCTCCACCTTTATGAAGGGTGCCCTTATGAGTTGGGCAAGCCTGCGGGCGATCTCTGTCTTCCCTACACCCGTGGGACCTATCATCAAAAGGTTCTTTGGTGCCACCTCATCCCTCATATGGGGCGGAAGCTTTTGTCTCCTCCAGCGGTTCCTGAGGGCTATGGCTACTGCCCTTTTTGCCTCCTCCTGACCTATCACATACTTACTCAGCTCTTCCACGATCCTTTTTGGGGTTAGCTCCTCCAAGATGGTAGTTAGTTCTTTTACTTCCATCAAGTGCCTCCAGTTTTCTTCCTAATATCAAGGGTTCTAACAAGCTTTTCAAGGTATGCGTCTAGGTTCTTGGGAAAGGGCTCCAAGCTGATGCTAAAGGGGTACACCCTGTTTATCACACTTAAGGGTGGATTTCCCACGCCCATGGCGGGCACTATCTCCTTTGCACCTCTTCTCCTTGCCTCCTCGTAAGCCAAACGGTAAGCGGTCCTGAGGGCATCCTCCAAATCAGAAAATCTCTCTATTTCATCACCCAGCTCATAGAGGACTATGTGTTTTGCACTTTTGCGGAACAAATCCCAGTCTAACACCTCCTTTATGTAGTGCTTTCCATCCAGGTCCATAATTTCAACGCAGGAGAGGTCTTCCAGCTCAAAGGTTACAATGTAGTAATCCACAAGCTCTCTGTCTGCGTAAACGTCTGGAAAAAAGAAAAGCTCCACCTTAATAGAATAGTATAAGCCAAAAACTTTAAAATGTTATAGATGGTTCCATCTCAGTGGTTTTCCTTCGCGGAGAGGTATTTGACCAACCCAAAGAAGGCAGAGGAATCCTTTAGGGAGCTCCTGGAGAAGCATCCTGAACCCAAGAGCCTTTTGGATTACCTAAACGAAAGAAGGTTTATCCTCCTCTTGAGGCTTTTGGACCACTCCGAGTGCATGAGAAAGTTCCTCATAAACCATCCCACGGACTTTCAGAATGTTATACCGGGGCTTTGGTATGTTTCAAAGAGAAAGGAGGATTATTTGCGAGAGTTGGAGGAATTGGTCAGCCTGCACTCGGAGGATAAAAAGTTTTCGGAAAAGTTAGCTTATTATCGCCACAGGGAGCTTATGAGGCTCCTTTCAAAAGAGTTTCTTGGCACTGCAAAGCTTGAGGACATACTCAGGGAGTACTCGGAACTTCCGGATGCCCTTTTGGAGCTTACCTACAGAAGGTCCCTTTCGGAGGCGATTGACCTTTACGGGGAGCCCTTGGAGGAAGACAAAAAACCCGCCACCGCTTGCATAGTGGGGCTTGGAAAGCTCGGAAGCTACGAGCTCAATTATTACTCAGACATAGACGTAATGTTCATACACTCCTCCGACAAGGGAAGGGCAGGGAAGCTAACTCTGAATGAATTTTTCAGCAAGGTATTTCAGAAGGTGGTAAGCCTTATGACAAGCATCACACCAGAGGGCAAGCCCTACGAGGTAGACTTGGACCTCCGACCCTTTGGTAAATCTGGGCCTATCTCCATGTCCCTTAGAAGCGCAGAGCTCTACTACGAGAGCTACGGTAGGATGTGGGAAAGGTTTGCCCTCCTCAGGGCTCGCTACAGTGCGGGAGACCCAGAACTCTACAGAGCCTTTGAAAGGGAAGTCAAAGAGCCCTTTGTATTTAGAAAATCCATAGACTACAGGGTGCTGGAGGAGATAAGGCTAATAAAAGCCCAGATCAATGCCCAGGCAAAGAAGGGGCTTTTAAATAAGATAAACGTCAAGACGGGAGAAGGTGGCATAAGGGAGGCGGAGTTTATGGTGCAGGCTATGGTTTTGCTCTTTGGGGGAAAGTTTCCCTTTCTAAGGGAGAGCAACACCATAAGGGCCCTGTGGAAATTACACCAAAAGGGCATTTTTTCCATGGAGGAGGTGGAATTTTTGGAGTCCGCCTATGTGTTTTTAAGGAAGTTGGAGCACCGGATCCAGATGAAAAACTGCACACAAAATCACGCCTTTAGCCCACAGGAGGTACCTCTCTTAGCCAAGCTCATGGACATGGATGTGGAGGAGTTCCAGCGTAGGTTTCAAGAGTACACCAAGAGGATAAGCCAAATGTTTTATAACATGCTACCAACCCAAGAGGAGAAGGAGTTGGATCCCTTAATGGCGTACCTTCTGGAGGGAGACCAAGAGTCGGGAAAGGAGCTTTTGGCTTCCTTGGGCTTTAAAAACCCTACGAGGGCTTTTAACATACTCCTGAACTACGTGCAGGGAAGCCTTGGAGTAAGCCTATCCTCGGAGGAAAGAAGACAGTTTTACGAACTTCTTCCTCAGATGGTGAAGATGATGGCAAGCACGCCGGACCCAGACGAAACCCTAAACAACTTTGACAAATTCTTCTCTAACCCAACGGGTAGGAGGGTGATCCTCAGCAGTTCCAAGGAGGACTTTAGAACAAGACTGTGCAAGGTGTTTTCCCTATCCTCTTATCTCTCCACTCTTATCAGCAGAAATCCAGACCTGGTGGAGGATGTGCTAACTTTGTATCAGGATTACCCAGACCAAAGCAGATTAGAAGAAGAGTTTGAAAAATACAGGCAAAGGCTACCTTTGAGCCCTGAGAATCTATTCAGAAGGTTCAAAACTGTTTGGGAAGTGCGGAATGCTTTGGTTTATTTAGTAAAGCAGGAGGACAGATACACAAAGCTTGAAAAGTTCTTTTTGAGTCTTAGCGAACTTGCGGACTTTTTGATGAAAAAGCTCTGGCAGTTTTCGGAAGGTGTATGCCTTTATGCCCTTGGAAAGTATGGTAGTCAGGAGCTAACGGTAGGTTCAGACCTTGACCTTGTTTTTGTGGCAAGGTCGCCAAGCTTTGAGGAGGTCAAATTAGCCCAGCAGATGATCAAGTTCATCACCCTGCATACCTCAGAAGGATACCTTTACAAGTTAGACTTTAGACTGAGACCTATGGGCAGTAAAGGTGAGCTATTGCCGTCCATAGACTTTTACAGGGACTACTTTGAAAAGAATGCCCGCACTTGGGAGAGGATCGCATGGACACGGGCAAGGTTCATAGTGGGGGACACAGCCCTCAGGGACGAGTTTGAGGAGGTTATAGAGAACTTCCTTTTCAGCAAACCCATAACGGAGAGAGAAATCAGGGAGATAAGAGACATGCGCTTTGCCTTGGAGAGCAACGCAAAAAAAGACAAAGAGCTAATAGATATAAAGTTCGGCAAAGGTGGGCTCATAGACGGAGAGTTTTTAATCCAGCTTTACATACTCAGAGAAAAACTCAGAGAGCCCTCCATGATCAGGGCTTACAGGGTTTTAGCTCCAAAACACTCCCTCTTGAAGGAGGCTTTTGAGATATACATGTTCCTTAGGTTGGTGGAAACAAGGCACAGGCTCTCCAAAGAGCACGGCGGTTCTGTGCTTAACAAAAAAGACAGAGAGAGGGTTGCCAGCTCTCTAAATATGTCCTTTGAAGACTTTGAGGACAAACTCAGAGAAAGCCTAAAAAGAATGCGGGAAATATTCTTGGAGGTTTTTGAGGTATGAAAAGAAAAGACTTAAGACCGATTGCCAAAAGGATAAAACTCTTTTTGATGGATGTGGACTGGGTGCTTACCGATGGAAGGCTATACTACACAGAAATGGGCGAAGAGATAAAGGTCTTTGACGTTAGGGATGGCTTGGGGATAAAACTACTGCAAAGGTCTGGTATCGAGGTAGGAGTTATCTCCGGACGCTCTTCAAAAGCCCTGCTTAAAAGGCTTGAAGAACTTGGCGTTGAAGAGGTTCATACGGGCAGGAACGATAAGCTGGAGGTTTTGGAGAAAATTCTCAAGGAAAAGAACCTAAAGGCGGAGGAGATTGCCTATGTGGGGGATGATTACTTGGATGTGCCAGTTTTAAAGGTGGTGGGCTTTCCTGCTACCGTAAAGGATGCACCGCCCTTGGTAAAGAGGCATGCCCTCTATGTGTCAAAGAAAGAAGGGGGCAGGGGTGCAGTCAGGGAAATTGCGGAGTTTTTGCTAAATTTGAGGGGAGAGTTAAAGGGACTCTTGGAGGGCTATATATGACAAGGATTATTCTTGTTTCACTGCTTTTGATTTTTATGGCATACCTTGGCAACAGATGGATAAATTCCTACGGAGTGATCCCAAAGCCTACCAAAGAGGTGAGCCTTTTGGAAGGGGTTGAGGTTAAAGTCTTTGGTGGAAAGGGGGAGGAGTGGCGGGTTTATGGCAGTAGGGCAAGACTTGAAGACAACAAGATTTTTATGGAAGATATATTGCTCCAATCGGAGGAAACTACATTAACCGCAAAGAGTGGTTCTGTAGATATGGACACGGGCGAAGGCTACTTGGAAGGAAACGTGGTTTTGCGGACAAAGGAGGGAGTCTTTAAAACAGACAGGGCGGAGTTAAAGCTAAAGGAGGGGCTTGTCTACGGAGAGGGAAAGGTGGTCTTTGAAGATGGGCGCAACGTGGTGGAAGGGGTAGGATGGCAGGTGGAGTTTAAACCTATGAGAGTTATAATAAATCAAGCTAAGGTTAAACTGCAATGAAAAGTCTACTTTTCCTGCTAATACTGTTTATTTTTGCTTACTCTCAGCCAATACTGGCAGAGGCGGATAAGATGGTCTATGAAAAGAACAGCATAACTTACATAGGGAATGTTAAAATCACCAAGGGCAATGAGTTGCTTACCGCCGATAAAGTGATAATTTACTTGGATGAGAACAGAAAGGCAAACTCTGCAGAAGCGGAAGGTAAAGTTTTTTACACAAATGGAAAAAGAACTGCAAGGGCAGATAAAGCCTTCTATGACTTCAAAAAGGATATTGTCCAACTTTTGGGCAACGCAAGGGTAGAGGAGGGTCCCAACTTTGTAGAGGCAGACGAGATCGTCTATTACAGAAAGGAAGAAAGGGCTATAGCAATAAGCAAAAGCAAAAGGGTTAGAAGCTTTTACGTGGAAGAGAAGGAGAAAAAATGAACAAAAGCCAGCTTATAGATAAAGTTTCAAAGGAGTTTAACTTGGATAGGGCAAGCGCAAAACAGCTTGTGGAGTGCATTTTAGAAAGCGTGGTGGAAGTTCTAATGAGTGGTAAAAGGATAGAAATGAGGGGCTTTGGGGTTCTTAAACTGAAAAAACTAAAGGGCACCTTTGTAAAGAACCCAAGGAACGGAATAGAGTTTTTTGTAGGAGAGAGATACACCGTTAGGTTTAAACCCTCAAAAAGGCTCTTGGAAAGGTTCAATGAGAAGGCTTAAGTGTGAATTCTTGGTGGTGGGTGGAGGACCGGCAGGATCAACCACCGCCTACAAGCTGGCAAAGGGGGTGCAAAGGTTTTAGTAGTGGATTTCAAGAGAAAAATAGGTACGCCCGTTCAGTGTGCGGAGTTTGTTCCCATACAGCTCTATCATCAGTTTAAAGAGTTCTTTGACGAGGATGATGCATTTTACTCCCTGGGGGGAAGTGGTCTCCATGGACTCTCCGGGCTTTGTTCTAAACAGGGAAATTTTTGATTACAAAATACACCTTTTAGCCCTCCAGAACGGTGCGGAGTATATGCTCAGAACTCGGTTTTTAGCCCTAGAAGGAAATTATGCCCTGCTTGAGAACATAGACACAAGGGAAAAGCTTGTGGTGGAGTTTGGGCTTTTAATAGGTGCGGACGGACCACGCTCAAGGGTAAGCATCCTAACGGGAGAACATACCAAGGACTTTTTAACCACCGCCCAGATCACTGTACCCTTGAAGGTTCCTGTGGAGGACCTTCTCATCTTCTTTAAGGACTACATACCGGGGGGCTATGGATGGCTCTTTCCGAAGGGCTCTACTGCCAACGTAGGAGTGGGCTTGGACCCAAGCTTTGGAATAAATGTAATGGACGCTCTGAAGAGGTTCTTTAAAGAGGTTGTGGCAGAGGGCTTTGTGGAGAATAAAATCCTTAAGAGGACGGGTGGATGGATCCCTGCAGAGGGACTTTTAAAGGTGGTACGAGACAGGGTTATGTTGGTGGGTGATGCGGGGGGATTTTGCCATCCCATAACAGGAGGTGGCATAGCAAACGCAGTGCTCTCAGGAAGCATGTGCGCGGATGCCATCTTGGAAGGTTCTCCGAAGGATTTTGAGGAGCTGGCAGAGGACATCTTTGGCGAAACCCTCAGAAGGGCAAGCTTAAAGAGGAAAAAGCATATGAAAGAATGGGATGTCTTGGAGGATAGGATAAAAAAGACTTGGATTGCTTTTAAGGAGTATTGGGAGGAATAGGCTGTGAGACCGTTCTAAAAATACAAACCTATTGAAAAGTTTCTGAAGAGTGATACAATTTTACCTTATGCAAAGCCTTCAGAGTTTGCCGGATACCCGTTGTGGGACCAATGGAAGGAACCCTGAAGACGGGAAGGATTTTACAATCCTTACCATGCGAAAAAAGATTACTGTGAAGGAGTTAGAAGAGATACTGAGGAGGGCATAGGATGAAGAAGCTTGTTTACTTAGGGTTTGTGATTGCAAGCGTGGCTATAGCCTTGAAGATTTTTGTGGATAAGGTGGATGAGGAAACCGAAAAGGCTTATCAGCAAGCACAAGACCAGCTGGTCAAGGAAAACCTTGAAAAGTTGAGAATGCTTTCGCCGCCTCCGTCGGAAGCACAGGTCAAGCCGGACGAGGACAACATTGACGAGCCGGACAAGGACAACATTGACAAGTTGAGAATGCCTCAGTCGAACAGAATGTCTGAGGGGAATCCGTTGTATTAGTGCGGAAAAGTGGATTTAGCAACTTATTTTCGGCTGGTGACAGATTGGCAAGGGGTTCCTCTTGAAGCTGGTGTTGTAATTCCTCAGGAGAGTCGTGGGTTTGCTTATGCTACGGGTTGCGACCCGTGTCCGAAAGGTAAAAACCTGATAGTGAAAAATCGAATAAAAAAATCTGAACCAACACTGGGTGGAAGCGGTTTTCGATAATGGTCTTCAATAGGCTGTTGAAAATGAAACTCATTTGATGTATATTTAAGTGCATGCAGGGGGACTTGGAGAGCCTAAAGAGGGACTTTGAGAGGTTTTTGAAGAGCAGAGGGGGGAAGATAACAAAAGGGCGCTTTGAGATAATTGATATGATAGCCAACTACGGCGCACATTTTGAGATAGAGGACTTGGTCCGATGGATTTCCTCCCAAAACAAAAACGTGGCATCACGGTCCACCATATACAGGACGGTCCGATTACTGCAGGACTTTGGGGCTATAAGGGAGGTCATAAAGCTAAACAACAGGACAATCTATGAGTTTGTGGTAGGAAAGCAACATCACGAGCACCTAATATGCGTTGAGTGTAGCAAGATCATAGAGTTCAACAAAGAGGAAATAGAACAACTGCAGGAAAAAGTTTGCGAAGAATACGACTTTACACCCATAAATCACCGCCTTGAAATATTTGGCATCTGCAGTGATTGTAAGGAGAAGCGTCGTGAGAATAGAGGAGGTTGTTCTAAAAATCCAAACCCATTGACGCAAAAAGGTATTTCCTCTAAAATCTAAGCTTGATGTTTGTTAGCTTACAGTTTAAGCTTGAACTAAGAAAGGAAGACAGAGAAAAACTCATAAAGCTTATGCGTAAGCAATCCTCCGCTATCCGTGTGGCATATAATATGCTAAAGGAGTTGGAAAAAGAAAAAACAAAAAACCCACACGCCCAAATATACCAAAGATTAAGAAAGCTGTTTCCTGAGTTGCCAACAAAATACATTGACTCAGCCATTTACAAAGCTAAACAGTATCCTACCGATAAACCAGTGGTATTTGGAGGCAAAAGACTTTTTGAAAAGCTTTGTAAAAATCATCTTTCAGGAAAGACGAGAGAAAAACTTAAAAAGCAGTGGAGAGAACTAAGACAAGGAACTCTTGTAAGCATCGGGTCAAAGGCAGACAAAGGAAACAGACTAATGAGATTTGAAGACCTAAACGGACAGCTACACTTGAGGATTACCACAGGAAACAGAGAGTTTATCTACGCCAAAGTGTTAAGAGAACCAAGCAACAGCAAAGACAAGTGGCTCACCTTTATGACTATGCTTTTAGAAAGTTGGCAAACAAAAAGCTACTTTGCCTACACAGTGGAGTTAAAGCTGAGGGAAGGAGAATTTTATGGAAGCGTATCCTTTGAACTTCCAATGCCCAAGGTAAGATACACCAAAGAGAACGGAGTAATAGCCATAGACACAAACGCATCACCCATACACTTAGCCATAGCGGGAGTCTCAAAAACTGGAGAACTACTAAGCTATAAGACCATCAGCTTACACCACCTTTTAGGACTTTCCCAAAACAGCAAAGACCACCAAGAGTGGATATTGGCACATCAGATAGTGGATTTGGCCATTCAGAAAGGTAAAGCTATAGCAGTGGAGAATCTTAAAAAACTCAAAAAAGGAGTGCGTAGGGATGGAAAAGCTACACTAAGAAAAAGACTTCATCAGTGGAACGTCAAAAAGTTTTTGCAAAAGCTAAAAAGGGTAGCAATGTTAAAGGGGGTGGAAGCGATAGAGGTAAATCCCGCCTACACATCAGCTATAGGCATGCTAAAATATGCACCGCAGTTAAGCGTAGATAAAGACGTAGCTGGTGCTTATGTGATAGGGAGAAGGGCACTGGGCTTTAAAGAGGACATGCCAGAGAATTACGAGAAACTTTTGAAAGACAAAGCATATTTAGAGTTTGCCCTAAAGAGGTATGAAGAGAGAAAAAAGGAACTTAGAGAACTTATAGAGAAGGAAAGCAACGAATACAAGAGAAACGCACTAAAAAGCGAACTAAGGAGTGTAGAGAATTCAAAAAAGCTACTAATCAATCTCCTACAAAGCCTTCAGAGTGAGCCAAGCGGATGTGAGGGAGCCAACGGAAGGAATCCCGAGCGGGGGAGGGTAGCAAAAGCTACCCTTCAAAGTGTTTGGCAAGTTCTGAAGGTAGCCCTCCTCTTCCCTATCCTTGGAAGGGTCTTGCCAAGGGACCTTTCTCCTCTGAAGCCCGTGTTGGTGGAAGGGGTGTGGGATAGGGTAAGGAGTAGGTTAGTTCCCTTAGAGGCTGGGGGGACGGTCCCAATAAGGGATTTTTAGAACAGCCTCAGAGTATAAAGAGGAAGAGCCCTCTGTAAGGTCCAGTATAAGATTGTGGAGGATAAAGGATGCTTTTCAGCGCATAGAGCAAGACAAATACCAAAGCAAAGATGGAGGCGTTGAGCATGAAAAATCTGTGGATTTCTCTCTTGCCCTTTTTGATGAAGAACAGCCCAGCCAATATGGAAAGACCGCTTATGCCTATGGTGATCAAGCTGAGGTAGTTTAACAGTGAGCAACCCATCGTGTGTATTATATCATAGCTGGCTTATAATTTTTGCACATGGATACAGCCGATGAAACTATTGATCAAGCTTGCCCTCAGATATCTTTTAAGCGTTAGGGGTTCTACTCTGGTAATATCCCTAATAGCTTTTGTGGGGGTATCCTTAAGTGTAAGCGCGGTGCTTCTTACGATGGGTGCCTTCTCGGGTTTTCAGAAGGCTCTCAAGGATAAGATTTTGTCTACTACGCCCCATATTATAGTTAGCGTCCTCAACGATAACTTTGTAGTAAAAGAGGACGAGCTCAGAAAACTGCCTGAGATAAAAAAGATAGAATATGTGGTCCTATACAGTGGAGTGATTTCAAAGGAGGGGAGGGTGCATGCGGTCAGTGTTAAAGGGTTAAGAAATTTAAAAGGAAATGGCATTCTTGTAGGAGAGGGACTTGCGGACATTCTTGGTATAGAAAGGGGTCAGGAGGTCGCTTTAATCTCTCCCCTTGGTGTTAGAACTCCATTGGGCTTTGTGCCAAAGGTGGGGCAGTTCAAGGTGGTGGGGTTTATAAAGACGGGTGCCATGCATCAGGACTATTTTACGGTGGCAATGCCAGTAGAAGAGGCGGAGAAGTTCTTTGGAAACAGCTGGCAGATGAAGGGCTATGAAATATACCTAAAAGATCCATACCAAGCCCAGGAGGTAAAAAAGAAAGTAGAGAATATCTTTGGCTTTTCTGCCATTGTGCGCTCTTGGATAGACCTGAACCAACAACTTTTTAACGCCCTGCAGTTGGAAAAGGTTGCCATATTTTTTGTTCTTTTGCTTATGACCACCCTGTCCTCTTTCAACATCACAAGCTTGCTCTTTCTAAAGGTAAGGGACAAAGTAAGAGACATAGCGGTCTTGAGAACTTACGGCTTTAAGAGAAGGGATATTATGCTGACGTTTCTGTTGCAAGGCATTATACTGGGCTTGGGTGGTGCCCTCTTTGGTATAACTTCAGCTTTGGTGGGGCAGTTTCTGATAAATCAGTACAAGCTAATAAGGGTGCCCGCGGATGTGTATTTGATGGACCACATTCCCTGTGCCATAGAGCCCACAGATCTGGCAATTACCTTTTTGGTAGCCCTCTTCATATCCCTGATGGCTAGCCTTGCTCCCTCTTACAGGGCAAGCAAGCTAAGCGTGGTGGAAATTCTAAGAAAGGACTGAAACCAAGGAGCATTCCAAATTGTATAGGTTTGCCTTTTCAACTCGTACCAACACAGTTTTGCCCAAAAGCTCTTCCGAACCTTGAAGTGTAGCCCACCTGTTGGTTAGAGTTCTGCCCACCAATTTTCCGTTTTCGTAGCTTTCCAGAAGCACCTCCTGAATGGTGCCCTCGTATTCTTTGGCGATCTCGGAGAGAATTTTCTTTTGCAGGTTCAACAGCCTTGTCATCCTTTGGGTTTTTACATCGTCCGGCACCTGCCCTTCCATGGAGTAGGCGGGCGTGCCCGGTCTTGGGGAAAACTTAAAGGAAAAGACCTGCTCAAAACGTACCTTTTCCAGAAGGTCAAGGGTGTGCTCAAAGTCTTCCTCTGTTTCAGTGGGAAAGCCCACGATAACGTCTGTGGAGAAGGTTATACCCTTTTTATACTCCCTCAGCATTTGGATCTTTTCCAAATACTCCTCCTTTGTGTAGCCCCTATCCATTAGGGCTAAGATCCTGTTGGAGCCAGCTTGAAAGGGGAGATGCACATGGGGGCAAACGGTTGGGATTTCTCCCATTGCTTTGGCAATTCTCTCGTCCATATCTTTGGGATGTCCTGTGGTGAACCTTATCCTTTGGACGCCTTCCACTTGGGCCACTTCGTAAAGAAGGTCTGCAAAGTGCATGCCAATGTCTTGTCCCCATGCGGTCACATTCTGCCCCAGTAGATGGACCTCTTTTACTCCATCCTCCACCAGGGCCTTGACTTCAGAGAGAATGCTCTGTAGGCTCCTTGACCTTTGTCTTCCGCGGGTCTTTGGCACCACGCAGTAAGTGCAGTTTTTGTCGCACCCTTTCATAACCGTTACGTAGGCGCAGTATTGGTTGTCTCTTACTGTTGGATATTCCCAAAGTTTGTCCTCATCCTCTGGAGGTTCCTCCAGGATGGCTATGGCTTTGTAGCCCGCCTGTGCTTGCTGGATAAGTTGGGGCAGTTGATGGATGTTAAAGGAAGAGAACATCAGGTCTATCACCGGCGCCTTATTGACAAGCTCTGCACCCATCCGTTGGGCTAAGCATCCACATACGCCTATGATTGCCTTAGGGTTCTTTTCCTTTACCTTCTTGTATTCTCCCAAGTGGGAATAAACCTTTTGGTCAGGCTTTTCTCGGATGGTGCAGGTGTTCAAAAGGATGATGTCTGCTTCTTCGTAGCTCTGGGCCTGTTCGTAGCCCAGGCTCTTTAAAATACCCTTTATCCTCTCCGAGTCGTTAAAGTTCATCTGACAGCCAAAGGTCTTTATGTAGAACTTCATAAGGAAAAATATTAAAGCTTATAATATCCGTATGCAAGTGGTAAGCACAAAGGATATAAACAAAGTAGTTCAGGTACTAAGGGAAGGTGGTATTGTCTGTGCGCCCACCGATACTATCTACGGGCTTTTGGCGGATGCGAACAACAGAAAGGCGGTGGAGAGGCTTTACGAGTTCAGAAGGCCCTCCGGCAGACCCTTTATAGTGCTAATCCCTGAAGTGGAGGATGCCCTGAACTTTGACATACGTATGCCAAGGCTTGGCTTTGCGCTCCTTAGCTTGGGTTTAACGGTTATATTCCAAAAGAGGACCACCATACCCACCTACCTAACTCGGTGGAGAAAAAGCCTTGCACTGCGGGTTCCAATCCGGGGCACCTTCATAACAAAGCTTATGAAAAAGTTCGGCGGACCTCTGGTAGCACCCAGTGCAAACCCAGAAGGCATGCCCCCCGCAAGGGATGTAAAGGAGGCTATGGATTACTTTGGAGATAAGGTAGACCTTTATGTGAGAGGGGCAAAACTTGAGGGCAAGCCCTCCACCATCGTGAAATTTGTCAGCGACAAAGCCATAAAGATCGTAAGGGAGGGCAATGTGCCAAAGGAAGAGGTCCTTCAAATAGTGCGCCTTCATCAAGACATAGGGAACCTCGTGCTCTCAGACGCCCTTCCTTTTCTCTTTGATCCTCTCCTTTAGGGTCTTTCTCCTGGGTTTGTCCGCCTTGCCCTCTGCACCACTAAAGACCGCAGACTTTAAGAGCCTTTCCCTTTCCTCCTCTTCCTTTCTCACCTGCTCCTCCACCTCCTCTTGGGAGGCAATCTGAACTTTTATCAGATCCTCCAGAACCCTTTCCTTTAGGGTAAAGAGCATGTTCTCAAAGAGCAAGAAGGCTTCCTTTTTGTATTCTACCAGTGGGTCCCTTGCAGCGTAGCCCCTTAGGTATATACCCTCTCTAAGCCTGTCAAGGATGTGAAGGTGTTCCCTCCAGAGATGGTCCAGGTTAGAGAGGGCAATGGTTTTGAGAATTTCCCTAAAGAGGGCTTCTCCCCACTGTTCTTTTTTCTCCTCCAATAGCTTTAAAACCTCCGAAACGAGCACTTCCAAGAGCTCTTCTTTATCCCTCACCTTGGGAATGTCTATATCCCCTCCCGTTAGCTCCCGCAGATAGTCCTGTAGAGGTTTTAGGTCCCAAAGCTCTGGCTCTTCCTCTGGTAAAAGCTCTGCGACCTTTTGGTTCAGAAGGTCCTCTGTCCATTCCTTTAGGTATTCTTCCAAGTCTTTGCCTTCCAATAGGTCCCTTCGCATACCGTACACTGCTTGTCTTTGGATGTTTGCTACGTTATCGTACTCCAGAAGACGCTTCCTTATCTGAAAGTTCTGGGCTTCTATCCTCTTTTGTGCGTTCTCGATTGCCTTTGTTACCATCCTGCTTTCTATGGGCTCCCCTTCGGGAATTTTGAGAAACTCCATCATCTTTTTTATTCTGTCTCCACCAAAGAGCCTGAGCAGGTCGTCCTCAAGGGAAAGGATAAAGCGGGATTCGCCGGGGTCCCCTTGCCTTCCCGCCCTACCCCTCAGCTGGTTGTCAATCCTCCTTGATTCGTGCCTTTCTGTGCCTATGACCAAAAGTCCACCCAGTTCTATAACCTTCTTCTTTTCCTCTTCTGTGATCCTGTAAGCTTCCTCCAAGGCTTGCTTCCACTCCTCTTGGGTGGCGGTCTCGGGTATCTTACCCTTTTTCCTAAGGATCTCCTTTGCCAAGTATTCAGGGTTTCCGCCCAGGAGTATGTCCGTTCCCCTTCCTGCCATGTTGGTGGAGATGGTAACCGCCCCCAACCTTCCCGCCTGGGCTATGATCTCCGCTTCCCTTTCGTGATGCTTGGCGTTTAGCACATTGTGAGGAATTTTTTTCTTCTCAAGGAGCTTAGAAAGATGCTCTGAGTCCTCTATGGAAATGGTGCCCACAAGGATAGGTCTTCCCTTCTTGTGCTCTTCCTCTATCAGTTTAACTACCGCGTCCCACTTTTCCTTTTTTGTCTTAAAGACCATATCGGGCAGGTCCTTTCTACGCATGGGCTTGTGGGTGGGAACTACGATCACATCAAGCCCGTAGATCTCTTTGAACTCTAAGGCTTCCGTTTCTGCGGTGCCCGTCATACCCGCCAACTTTTGATAGAGCCTAAAGTAGTTTTGAAAGGTTATACTCGCTAAGGTCTGGTTTTCCTGCTGAACGGGAACGCCTTCCTTTACCTCTATGGCTTGATGGAGCCCGTCGGACCACCTCCTACCCGGCAGTATCCTTCCGGTGAATTCATCCACTATTAGAACCTCGCCATCCTTAACTATGTAATGCACGTCCCTTTTGAAAAGCTCGTGGGCCCTGAGGGCTTGGTGTATGGCGTGCAAAAGGTCTATATGTTTAAGGTCGTAAAGGTTTTCAATACCCCAGAACTCCTCAAGCTTTCTTATGCCCTTCTCTGTAAGTTGTACCGTTCTGTTCTTTTCATCCACCACGTAGTCTTCATCTCTCCGTAGCTGTCTTACCGCTTGGTCCGCCTTATAATAGATAGAGGTATCCATCTGGGAGGGACCAGAGATGATGAGGGGTACCCTTGCCTCATCTATGAGGATGGAATCCACTTCGTCCACTATGGCGTAGTGATGGCCTTTTACTTGGACGATTTCCTCAAGGCTGAAAGCCATGTTGTCCCGCAAATAATCGAAGCCAAATTCGTTGTTGGTGCCGTAGGTTATGTGGGCTTGATAGGCTGACCTCCTGTCGCATGGCTCCAGTTTTGTAAAGAAGGCTTTCTTGGCGGACACGTTTACCATTTCGGAGGGCAAAAGTTCTTCAAAGTAGCCCTTGGGCCAAACCCTCCAGTCTTCCTCTATTGCCCTTTGGGCAAGCTCCTCATCCACCCACTCCACCCGGTAGGAGCTGTAATCGGAGTTTATTACGCCTACTTCCAAGCCCAAAAACTTGTATATGGGACCCATCCATTGGGCGTCCCTTCTTGCCAAGTAGTCGTTGACCGTCACCACATGGACGCCCCTGTCCGTTAATGCGTTGGTATAGGCGGCGGAGGTTGCCACCAAGGTCTTTCCTTCTCCCGTCTTCATCTCTGCGATCTTACCCTCATGAAGGACAAGCCCACCCAAAAGTTGCACATCAAAGAACCTCAGCCCTATGGTCCTTTTTCCCGCCTCCCTCACCAAGGCAAAGGCAAGGAGCACCTCTTCGGTTATCCTCCCTTTGGTGATCTGGTCCTTTAACTCCTCATTCTGGGACACTTTGTAAAAGAGTTCCCTTGAGAGGGAGACAAGCTCCTTGTTGGAAAGCTCGTCCAGCTCCCTTTCCTTCTGGTTGATTTTTTCTACAAACTTTCTTAGGCGCTTTACTTCCCTTTCGTTTTTCGTGCCGATGAGCTTCTTTAAAAGCCAATTTATCATAGCAATATAAATATATTACAGCTCCACCATAACCTCTTCCAGTAGTTTAATGAGCTTGCGTAGCCTTTCCTGTTCCTGCGTTAGCTCTTCCACGCTTTGCTTTGTCTTTTCCACCTCCTCTGGGGGAGCCTTTTCCAAAAAGTTTGGGCTCTTTAGCCTGGCGGACAGATTATCAAGGGTCCTTTCCACCTCTTGGAGCTTTCTCTTGTAGGATTGGATCAACTCCTCCACCTTTGCGCCAAATTCCACGGGGATGTAAAACTCAAAATCCTTTGAAAAGCCCCCTATGGTGGCTGGTGGTCTTTCTTGAACTTCCACCAACTCCTCCACCTTTGCTAAGGAGAGGATGTACTCTTTGAACTCCTCCACAAGTTCCTTAGAGTCCTCAGCCCTATAGTAGAGTTTAATCTTCTTGGCGGGTTCTATTCTAAGGTCGCTACGCAGTGCCCTTATGGAGGTGATAATTTCCTTGAGCCTTTCAATCTTTTCCTTTGCCTGCGGATAGACCTCTTGAGGGTTGTATTGAGGGAACTCCTCCAAGGAGATGCTCTCCTTTACTGCGGTGGGAAGGTGTAGGTAGAGCTCCTCCGTAATGTAAGGCATGAAAGGATGCAACAGTTTTAGAATGCGGTCAAAGGTCATTAGCAAAAAGGACTGGGCGGTGATCCTTTCCCTCTCAATCCTCTCCTTTTCCTCCGGTGGTGCGTTATCTTCCACCTTGGCGTAAAGTCTTAGCTTGCACATTTCTATATACCAGTCGCAAAACTCAGACCAAACAAAGTCATAGAGGGCTTGGCAAGCGTTGGAGAACTTATACTCGGAGAGGGCATCATTTACCCGTTGGGCGGTCTCGTTGAGAAGGGTCAAGATCCAAAGGTCCTCCACCCTTGGCGGTGCAGAGTAGGGTAGCTTTGTTAGAAGGTCTTCATCCAAGTTCATCAGTATAAACCTGCCCGCGTTCCAAAGCTTGTTGGCAAAGTGCTTGTATCCCTCAAACCTCTTTTCTGAGAGCCTTATGTCTCTTCCCTGCTGGGTCAGAATAGCCAAGGTGAACCTCAGGGCGTCCGCACCGTACTTTTCTATTATGTCAAGAGGGTCTATCACATTCCCCTTGGTCTTGGACATCTTCTGTCCCTTTTCATCCCTAACCAAGGCATGTATATAAACATCCCTGAAGGGAATATCCTTCATAAAGAACATTCCCATCATGATCATCCGGGCTACCCAAAAGAAGATGATGTCAAAGCCCGTTACCAAAAGGTCTGTTGGGTAAAGTTTTAGGTCCTCGGTGTTTTCCGGAAAGCCAAAGACACCAAAGGGCCAGAGGGCGGATGAAAACCAAGTGTCCAGAACGTCCGTCTCCCACTCAAGCCTATCAGAACCGCAGTTTTTACAGTAAAGCATAAACCTGAACTTCTTGGTTTGGGAGTTGTACTTGTACCTGACGCTACGGTTGGCAAGCAGTGCGGTAGGGTTCAGGTCTTGGGTGAAAAAGAGCCTCAAAGAGTGGGCGGACACATCGGTGGAGTGGTATTTATGAAAGACAAACCTCTTGTAAAATTCCAAGACCGTCATCTCCGGATGAACAAAGGACGGAGACTTTAGAACCTCCTCCACCTCCTCCGGTGTGAATTCTTCTTTGACCTTGCCGTCGGCGATCAGGTTGAAAATCAGCTTGTCGTAGACCCTGTCAAAGTCATCGTCGGTGAAAACGTTTATATGCCCACAGTCTTTGCAGTACCAGACGGGTATTCTATGCCCCCACCATATCTGCCTTGAGATACACCAGTCCCTGAGGTTTTCCATCCACTGAAGGTATATCTTCTTCCAGTTTTCAGGCACAAAGGCTACCCTTTTTTCCTCCTCCCAAACTTCCTTTTCCCTCTCCCACTTTACCCTCAAAGACTTTTGAACAGGCTCCAACTGAACCTCTCCCTTTTCTAAGAGCCTTTGCCCCTTGTCTTCCAAAAGTTTTAATCCCTCTTTGTCTGCCACAAGCATAAACTCACCGGAGAGGTTCTCCTCCGAGTATTCCCTGATAAGGGTTATAGTTCCTTTTACCTTCAGGAGCATGTGGGCATTTTTATGCTCCTTTGCCTTCTCCTTTGCCACCTCCAAGAGCTCCTCCCTTCCCTCTGGGATGTATATGAAGGACAGTTCACCCTCTTTCTTGCCCACCAAAAAGTCTATGCCCTCTTTGATAACAACCACCAGCTTAGTCTTTGAGCCCTCCGCAACCTTTATAACCACCTCCAAGCCTTGAACGGACAGAACCTGAAGGCCTAGCTCCCTTTCCTGCCTTTGGGTGTAGCCAAGAACAGCCTTTATGGCAGGTTCCTTTATCCTTGGGTCGGATACCTTTAAGAACCACTGGGTGGATACCATGGGTTCAAGGACGGTTTTACACCGGTAGCATTTCCCCACCGCGTGCCTGTGGCTCTCCACCTTCTCAAGGAGTCCCAACTCCTCCAGCTTTTGCACTATCCTCTGCCTTGCGGTGTATCTATCCAAACCCGCGAACTCTCCACCATTTTCGTTTATCCGTGCAAATTGGTCCATTATTTGAATCATGAGAAGGTTGTGGCTCTTTCCTATCTCAAAGTCCAAAGGGTCGTGGGCGGGCGTGATCTTTACTGCACCCGTTCCAAAATCAGGCTTTACCCTCTCGTCCGCTATTATGGGTATTCTTCTGCCTACCAAGGGCAGTATGGCGTACTTTCCAACTAAGTGCTTGTATCTTTCGTCCTCGGGATGGACTGCTACCGCGGTGTCCCCCAGCATGGTCTCGGGTCTTGTGGTGGCAACGGTTATATAACCGCTTCCATCCTCCAGGGGATACTTTATGTAGTAAAGTTTTCCTTCTTCTTCTTCGTGCTCCACCTCAAGGTCCGAGAGGGCGGTCAGGTCCTTAGGACACCAGTTGACTATGTACTCACCCCTGTATATGAGACCCTCTTCGTAGAGCCTTCTGAAGGCGTACCTGACGAGCCTTGAAAAGCCCTCATCCAAGGTGAACCTTTCCCTCTGCCAATCTACGCTGGCACCAAGCTTTATAAGTTGCTCCCTTATGCTGTTTCTGGAGATGGGCACCCACTCCCAAACCCTCTTTAAAAACTCCTCCCTTCCCATCTCAAGGCGGTTTTTACCCTCCTCTTGGATCTTTTTATCCACCACATACTGGGTGGCTATGCCCGCATGGTCAAAGCCCGGCACCCAAACCACATCCTTTCCCAACATCCTCTGCCACCTGCACACAATGTCCTGAAGGGTTATGTTGAGGGCATGTCCCATATGCAAAGAGCCCGTCACGTTGGGCGGAGGGATCACCACCGAGAACTTATTCTTTGGCTTTTCTACGCGATAGAGCCTTTGGGAGTACCACCTTTGGGCGTGCCTTTTTTCAATCTCTTTATGATTGTATTCTTTTATGTCCTTCATAAAGAGAAAATTATAAGCTAATCTAACACCTCCACCATAACCCTTAGGCTAAGTAGCTTGAGCATCCACCAGCATGAGCCTCCTTATCAAGGTAGCAGGTTCTACCTCCTTTGGACATACGTTGTTGCACTTATTGCAGGATAGACAGTGATACAGCCTTCCCTCTAGGGCTTGATGTAAGCGTTTTTTGTTTTCGCTATCCCTTGGGTCCAAAAGGAACCTGTAAAACTTGGCAAAGAAGAGGGGACCTGCGTAGGCACTTTCTAAAATCTGAGGACAGTAGGACTGACAGGCAAGGCACAAAATGCAGTCTGCGGAGCTTTCTATACTCTTGCTCAGTTGAGGGTCTATTCGGACCTCTTTTTGACTGCTCTTTACCCAGAGGGAGAACTCTTTGATCTTTTGAGGGATCACCTCATGATCCACCACCAAATCCCTGATCACTTTAAAGTTTTTGAGGGGTTCAATGAGCACCTCTTGCCCGCTGAGCACATAGGGAAGCACCTGCTCTTTGCAGGCAAGCTTTGGAAAGTGGTTTATGTATATAGCACATGTCCCACATATTCCCGCCCTGCAAAAGTGCCTAAAGCTCAGTGTCTCATCTTGGTCTTCCTTAATCTTTTGCAGGGCAGAGAGGAACGTCATTCCCTCCTCGTAGGGCACTTCAAAGGACTGATACCAAACTCTGCCATCCTGCTCCCTTCTGATTTTCAACCTCAACTGCATAATCTAAATAAAATATGCCAAACCTAGTAGCTTGTCAGATTTTGGCGGAGTGTTATATTTATATATATATCCCTAAGGGGGCGAACGGTTTCGACGGGGTTCGCAGGCTTAGGGAAGCAGGCAGGGTGGCAACCTTAACAGCCACTCAAAACACTTCCCGAGCGCGAACTCGCTCTCGCTGCCTAATAGAGGCAGCGGCCCACTGATGGCTTGGCGGGTGGGCTGTCAGATGGGTTCATAGACACCCGCTAGGAGGGAAGGATTGGCGTGGTCCTCCCTCCGAAAGGGCACACGCCTCGCCATCCCTTTGCTTGCCAGTGGGCGGGGGATGGTTAAAGGAAAGCACTGGCTAAGCCTGTAGAAGCCCTAAAGCCGGGCGAACCTCGGACGAGGGTTCGATTCCCTCCGCCTCCACCATTAAAATATTCTCATGGAAATAAAAGCCTTTCGGTGGGAGTCGGGCAAGCTTTTGCTCCTTGACCAAAGAAAGCTTCCAGAAGTGGAAGAGTGGGTAGTTTTGGAGGACCACCTTCAGACTGCACAGGCTATAAAGGATATGATGGTGAGGGGGGCACCTGCCATCGGTTGTGTAGCTGCTTATGGGTTTTTGATGGGAGTTAGGAAGGGGGAAGACCCAAAGGTAGTCTATGAGACGCTGAAAAACACAAGACCCACCGCTTACAATCTCTTTTATGTCCTAAATAGGATGATGGAAGCCTACCAAAGAGGGGAGGACTTGGAGGCGACCGCCAGGGCTATTGAAGAGGAAGACTACTTAGCCAACAAAAAGATGGCACAGATTGGAAACGAACTTATTCCAAAGAATGCCAGAATTCTTACCCACTGCAACACGGGAGCCTTGGCAACCGCTGGATATGGCACCGCCCTTGGAGTCATAAGAGAAGCCCACTATTCCAACAAATCCATCTTTGTTTGGGTGGATGAAACAAGACCTTACCTTCAGGGTTCAAGACTTACTGCGTGGGAACTCAGCAAAGAAAACATCCCTCACAAGATAATCACCGATTCCACCGCAGGCTTTTTGATGAAGAAGGGACTTGTGGATTGCGTGATCGTAGGTGCGGACAGGATCACAAAAAGGGGAGATGTGGCAAACAAAATAGGCACGTATGCCCTCTCCGTCTTGGCAAAAGTCCACGGCATACCCTTTTATGTGGTAGCACCCAGCTCCACCATAGACCCAAACATAGAGAGGGGAGAGGACATACCCATAGAGGAACGCTCCGAGGAGGAGGTGAAAGCCTTCAAAAACTGCCAGTTTGCGCCAAAAGAATCTCCTGCCCTTCACTTAGCCTTTGACATAACGCCCGCGGAGAACATCACTGCTATAATTACAGAAAAAGGAATCTGGAAACCATCATGAACATTTTGGAATATCAAAAAGGGCTGAAGTTAGAAAAGATCAAACCCTTTAACCTGATATACTCTGAGGAAGATTACCTGCTCTCAGTTTTTGAGGAAAAACTGTCCCAACTGGCACCCTTAAGGGTCCTTTGGGGGTCTGAGCTGGACCTTCAGGGCTTTCTCAGTCTTTTGGGCGAAAGCGGTCTCTTTACCAAAAGCCAAAGGGAGCTGATATTGGTAAAGGAGGGAGAACAGCTCTTAAAAAAGCTGAAGGACCCAAAGCTAATCAGGAGCTTAGCCAATCGGATGAAAACAAAGGCGGTTTTTATAGTCCTAAAGGACAAGCTGGATAAATCCGCCCTTCAGAAGGAACCCTACAAAACCCTGTTGGAGCTGGGAGATTTCTTGGAGGCAAAAAGGTTAGACAAGAGAAAGGTGAGGGAGATGGTAAAGAACAAAGTGGAAAAGGCTGGGAAGAAGATAGAAGAAAAAGCCCTTGATTATCTCCTTGAAATAGCAGGCGACGACCTTTTGTTTTTGAGAGGAGAGGTGGAAAAGCTGATCCTGTACGCAGAAAGGGAAATCACCCTTGAGGATGTTAAAAAGGTATGCATCACCCAAAAGGAGAGCGACCTGTTTGACTTTTTGGATGCCTTTTTTAGCAAAGATTTAGAAAAGTCCCTTTTGAGTCTTTCTTCCCTCTTCAGAATGGGCATTCATCCTCTTGTCATCCTTGCAACCTTAGTCAATTACACCCTGAGGCTTTTGACAGTTAAAAAGAGCCAAGGAAAAACAGAGGATATACTGGGCGAGCTGGGAGTAAAACATCCCTTTGCCATTCACAGCCACAAAAGGTATCTTTCCAATTTCACGGAGCAGGATTTAGAAAGGCTTTTGGAAAGGCTTTACTGGTTGGACATTTCCATAAAGACCTTCTATAACCAACCAGAGAAAACAATAACGAACATGGTAATAGATTACTTGGCAAAAGTAGGGACAGAGGCTCCCTCGGAGGAGGTGGAATAAGGTGTTTTACCTGCTTTTAGCCTTTCTTAGCTCCTTTCTTGCCTGCTACTTTCTTATAAAGCTTTCCACACAGAGGGCTTTGGACCATACGGAGGGAGTTCAAAAGTTCCACAGCTGGAGGGCAGTAAGGCTCGGTGGGGTTGCTTTGATGATTTCCCTTATAACCTCCGGTATAGCCTTTTACCTCTCGGGCAAAGACTTTGCAAAGGAATACATCTTGGTGGTCCTTTCCTCTTTACCGGTTTTCTTGGGCGGTCTTGCGGAGGATTTAACAAAAAAAGTAGGACCAAAAACAAGGCTATTTATGGCTTTTATCTCCGGGATATTAGCCTTTTTGCTTTTGGGTGCCCATCTAACGCGCACCGATGTTCCTATTTTGGACTATGTTCTTTCCAACTATCTGATATTTTCTGTCCTTTTTACATCCTTTGCCCTTGCGGGCGTGTCTAACGCTGTGAATATAATAGATGGCTTTAACGGACTTGCCAGCGGTGTGCTAATAATAAGCCTTCTTGCATACGCCTATGTTTCCTATCTTTTGGGAGATTTCTTTTTGCTCTACCTTAGCCTGACCCTCACCTTTGCCCTAATTGGGTTTTTCTTCTGGAACTTCCCCTTTGGCTACATATTCTTGGGAGACGGCGGAGCATACCTTTTAGGCTTTTTGGCTGGGCTTTTGGGAGTTTTAGTAGTAGAAAGGCATCCAGAAGTTTCCCCGTGGTTTCCCCTCTTGCTCTTGCTCTATCCCATTTATGAAACGATATTTTCAATCCTGAGACGAAAATTTATGCGTGGTTTTTCTCCATTCCAACCTGACGCCATACACTTACATACCCTAATCTACAAAAGAGTAGTTATGAAATACATTGGTAGCCTATTGCCAACATTCCTAATTAACTCCCTCACCTCTCCCTACCTCTGGTTTATAACCTTTATCTGCGTTATACCCGCGGTACTCTTTTGGAATAGGACCATTCTTTTAATGCTTTTTAGCATACTTTTTATGCTGTTTTACACTTGGCTTTACTTTAGGATCGTTAGGTTCAAAACGCCAGAATTTCTAACACTGCCCCTCAAGATTTTGAAAGAACGGCTTCAATAAGATTGATATATTCTCCCACTATTTTCTCTACGCTGTATTGTTCTTCCGCCAACCTTCTACCCGCCTTGCCAAACTCTCTGAGCTTTTCATCTCCCAACTCAACCATTCTCTTCATCGCCAAATACAAACTCTCCACATCTTTTGGCTTTACCAAAAATCCATTAACCCCATCAACGCACACATTTTTGCAACCGGGTGCGTCGGTGGTTATTATGGGCCTTTCCATAGCCATGGCTTCGAGCAAAACTCTCGGAACGCCCTCTCTGTAGTATGATGGCAGAACCACGCAATCCACCATGCAATAAAAGGGTCGGACATCCTCTTGGAAGCCATGCCATTCAATCAAACCTTCTTTCACCCATTTTTCAAGCTCTCCTTTGCTAACTGAATTGGGATTTCCCTCGTCCGGACTTCCAACGATAATAAGCTTTACCTTTGGATTTTCTTTTTTCAGCTTTTCATAGGCTCTTACTAGTTCATAAATTCCTTTATCTGTTAAAAGCCTTCCTACAAAAAGAAAAATGAATTCATCTTTTTTTGTTTCTTTGCATAGGGTTGGGTCAAAATGTTTTATGTCTATACCCTCGCTTTCAACTAGAAAACTTTTTTCTTTTGATATGTCCCTTAATGTGTTTAAGTCTTCAGAGTTTAGAAATACAACCGCCCTATTGAATCTAAAGGCAAACCAGTATAAAAGTTTTACAAACTTGGTGAGCCAGCTTTCCCTTATAAACACATACCCAAGCCCGGTTATTACACTTATTGATGGAATACCCAGCAAGCCAGCGGATATGGAGCCATAGATGTTTGGCTTTATAGTAAAGTTAATAACAAGGTCTGGTTTTAGCCTTCTAAAAAGCAAAAAATACTCAAAGAATAGCTTGAGGTCTTTAATAGGATTTGTCCCTTTTCTGTCTAAGTTTTTCACCGGAAAAAAACTAAATTCCCTTCTCAACAACTCCGAATACTTCCCATCCTCCGGAGAGACTGCCATAACTTCATAACCTTTCTCTTTTAAAGCCCTCATCAAGTGAAGCCTAAAGTTGTATAGACTGAAAGCAGTGTTTGAAGATAAAACTATTCTTTTCCTTTCCTTCTTCTCCATAGCTCCGTAGCAGTAGAATAGCTAACCGCAGACAATAGCATAACATAACCGTATCTTTTTCTCACTATTGGTCCCACGTTTGGCTCCGCTACCACATGAAACCATACAAAGCCCAAACACATCAAAAACACAAGCCAAAACCACAGCTTTTTCCTATGGAACCAAAGGGCTATAGGTAGCAAAAGCCATGCGAACCACAGATAGATTGCTTCAAAGGGCGTTATATACCTTGCTATTGTCCCACCGGTTGTGGAACCTTGTCTAAACCAAAACCTTGGAAAAGGAGAAAAGAAGCCAACCGTCAAGGCTCTCGGAGTGTATTCAATAAAGTCTCCCACACTTCTAAACTTTATATCCTCATCAATAGCCCCCGGACGACCGCTTAAATACTGTGCCCAAATCTCATTTCTCCATACCGCAAGGGTGTAAAAGAGGTTTTCTATTTTATTGGGTATGTAAGGGTTCCAATACCATTGTGTTTGTATTTGTATTTGTATTTGTGTTTGTGTTCGTGTTTGTGGCTGAAGCAGTCCATAGGTTACGAAGATAACAAAAAATACAAGAGCAGTTTTTCCATACCTTAGAAATGATTCCTTTCCTTTCCAAACTAAGCTTACAGTAGCTGTTAAAAGAGAAATTAACAAAAATAGGGCATAGAAGTAATAGACAATCTTCAGAGCATACTCGCGACCCACTGTAAAGAATATAAGAGCACCCAACACGCCCGCAAGTATGGAAATTACGTTTTTCTTTATCTCATTGGAAAACGCCAAAGCCAAACTCAGGAAAGTTAAATACATTCCAAGTATGTGTAGCCCATCTTTGTGTATTTGGGATACCCATGTCAGAGAAGTAGGGAAAATAATAAAGGGAATTGTAAAAATAAGGGCAGTTTTCTTAGAAATTTCTAAAAGTCTGAGCAGTATGTATAAGATTAGTCCAGCGGAAGCATGCAAAAAGGCATTAAAAGGAAGCAATACCCAAGGTTTATGAATTCCCGTGAGGGCATAAAAAAGTCCAGCAATGCCAGACATGGCTTGCCCGCTAATTGGATGCCTTAAGGTCCATACACTCCATCCTTCTTGCTGTACTCTTTTTGCTATTTCTACTCCCTCCGTGTGAAACAGGACCCAGTCCCCACCCACCATAAGCCCATCTTTCCAGTGGGCAGACGGGAAAATCATTGGCAAAATCACAAACTGAACTAAAAGCCCTACGGTTAATGAGTATAGATAAAAAGCAAGCCAAAGCGTGATGTAGAACTTATAATCTCCAATATATGAAACCCAATCTTTCCGCATCTTTTCTTTCAAAAACTCCCTTTATGTCAAAAAGTATTGACGGCTCAACAGATAACCTTTTAAGCCCTTCTAAGGTAAATGTCTCAAGGAATACCCTATGCCTTACCGCATACAAAATGGCATCGTAAGGAGCCTTTTCTTTGTAATCCTTTTCAAGCTCTATATCAAACTCTTCTTTCACATCCTCCTCCCTTGCTATTGGGTCATAGACCACAGGTTCAATTCCAAACTCTCTAAGTTCTTTTATAACTTCAAAAACCTTGCTGTTTCTGACATCTGGCACATTCTCCTTAAAAGTTATCCCAAGTACTAAAACTTTTGCACCCTTTACCTGCTTTCCTGCCTTAATAAGCGTTTTTACAAGCTCATGGGCTACATAAATGGGAATTTCTTCGTTTATTCTCCTTCCTGCCAAAATGAGCTCTGGCACATAACCAACTTCTAAAGATTTGTGGGCAAGGTAATATGGGTCCACCGGAATGCAATGCCCTCCCACAAGCCCCGGCTCAAACCTCAAGAAGTTCCACTTGGTTCCTGCAGCCTTTAAAACTTCTCTTGTGTCAAGCCCAAGTCTATGGAATATAAGGGCTAACTCGTTTATAAGGGCTATGTTTATGTCCCTTTGAATGTTTTCTATCACCTTTGCCGCTTCCGCTGTCTTAATATCGGGTGCTTTATAAACTCCCGCCTTAACCACAGTTCCGTAAACCTCAGCAATTAGCTCTAAAGTCTCCGGAGTATCTCCCGCAACTACCTTTATGACCTTTTCAATAGTGTGCTCCCTGTCTCCCGGATTTACCCTTTCTGGAGAGTATCCCACAAAAAAGTCCTGCTTCCACTTAAGACCGCTTTCCTTTTCCAATATTGGCACGCAGACCTCTTCTGTTGCCCCCGGATAGACGGTAGATTCATAAACCACCACGCTACCCTTTGTTAGATTTTTCCCTACTACCTCCGAGGCAGATCTTAAAAAGGACAAGTCTGGGTTCTTTAGCTTATCCACGGGCGTAGGCACTGCCACAATTATGAACTTACACTCTCTTATTGCGGAAGGGTCATCAGTAAAAGAAAGATTAGGGTTTAAAAGCTTTTCCCTGCTTTCCACCTCCCCTGTAGTGTCTACTCCCTGCCTTAAAGCTTCTATCCTCTTTGAGTTCTTGTCAAAGCCAACCACCTTAAAGTGCTCCGCAAGGCTAACCGCCAAAGGCAATCCCACATACCCAAGCCCCACAACGCAGATTTTTTCTTCGCCGGCTTTCAACCCTTCAAGGAGTCTATTCATTTCAAGATCTCCTTCCATTCTTGAACTATCTTCTCAATTCTAAAATCGTCTGCCCTTTGTTTAGCCTTTTCTGAGTAGTTTTTTCTCAAGCTTTCATCCTCAAGCAGTTTATCTATTGTTTCAACCCACATCATTTCCCTTTCCTCTAAGGGCTCATTTGCACTCTTATATTTTACCTCAGAAACGGGCATCAAGACCCCATACTCTGCAAACTCTGGCTTTTGGGTTTGATAGTTAAAATCCGTGTTTGGTGCCAATATCTCCCTTGGACCGCTTCTGCAGTCGGAAGATACTACACAAACACCGCAAGCCATAGCTTCAACTAAAGCGTTTGGAAAACCCTCCCACAAAGAAGGGAAGACAAAAAGCTTAGACCTTGCTATAAATTTGAAAGGGTTCTTTTGAAAGCCCAGGAAATAAACATCAAAGCTTTCGGAAAGCTCGTCTTTGTCCCAAACATAAGTTTTTAGTCCAAGCTCTTCAGAAAGTTTTACCAAATAGTCCTTTAGCTCTCCCTCCCCCAAAATTACAAGCTTTAAATCTTTGTGTTTTTCTTTTAAAGCCTTAAAGACTCTTATCAAATACCATTGCCCTTTTTGTTTTGTTAGCCTTCCTGCGGTGATTAAAACAGGATGCTTAAAAATTTCTTCATAGCTCCCTAACGGCTCCTTTGCTAACTCTCTTATTTCATCTATCGGATAGGGATTGTAGATCACCTTTATTTTTTCTTCCTCTATGCCAAGATTAATTAAGCTTTGCTTCACTCCATGGCTAACTGCTATAATTAGATCTGCCTTCGGATAAAGAAGTCTTACTAAAAGCTTGTTCAGTTTTCTTAAACCAAGATGACCCGTTTGCTGGTCCATACGCACGGATATTATGGCTCTGTGCTTCTTAAAAAGCTTAGAAATTGTATTTACAAAATTAGCTCTTTCCAAGAATGATATTACAGGCGAGGTTGTTTCCAAGAACTTTGAAAGTTTATACGCATACATTGGAATGCTTAAAGTTTTTATTATTGGGCTTGTTTTGGTTGAATGGTTGCTAAGAAAAAAGATGGGTTTATCTGTCTTGTATTTAATATCTCTCTCAAGCAAAATAAATGCAGATATTGGTAAATGCTCAGATAGCCTTATTGCTACCTTTTGCGCCCCTCCTCCTGCAAGGGAATTTATGAGAAAAGCGACATGATTATTCATTTTTTGGCAATTAACGCGATTCCTAAATATAAATATTCCTTACCCATTTTAACAAAGACATATTTATTAGACAGCTTTTGCAGAATAAGATCAATAAGCAAACCGAAAATATTACTAGGGATAGTTAAGACATATTTTATTTTGCTTTCCTTTAAAAGGCCTCCTATAAAGAGATTGAATATAAAAAAAGGTGCAGACAATATGGAACCAGCTTTTCTAATGTGAAGAATTTCTAAATTATTCTCTTCAAAGTATCTTTGGTAGAAATAATCTGTATATCTAAAATAGTCATATGGTATTTCATGGTTGCCAAGTATGAAAGGAGTTGATATATATATTAGTCCTCCTTTTTTTAAAACTCTTGTTGCTTCATCTAACACATGAAAAGGGTTGTATATATGCTCAAGAACTTCAGATATTATAATAAGATCAAAAGACTCGTTTTCAAATGGTAAATTTTCCTTATTTAAATCTACTATAAAATCGGGTTCTGCGTTTTCTAAGGAGAAATCCACGCCGATGTAGTCAGCTACTATTCCATGTTCTTCTAATAGGTACTTAAACGGTTTATACCCACAGCCAAGGTCTAAAACAGTTAGAGTTTTATCTTTAGGCAAAATATTAAGAAGATACTTAAAGACTTGAATATTAGAATGTGTGAGCAAGTATGCAGGGTCGTATATTTTGGGATAAATCCTACTTCTTATAGCTTTTTCCTTTTTTACCACCATCTTTCCCTCCATATCTCAAACACAAACAATAGCCAAAGCTTGTTATGATTTAATCCTCTGTCAGAAAGATAATCCTCTAAAAGCCTTTTTACCTCCAAATGGTTAAACAATCCTTCCTTTTTTATTCTTTCCCCGTCCAAATACTCCATATAAAGCTCCTTCAACTCTCCTTTGAACCACTCATAGATTGGCACCCCAAAACCCTGCTTTGGTCTTTCTACAAGCTCTTTTGGGATGTGTTTATACAAAACCCTTCTTAGTAAATACTTGCTGACACCATTTTTATACTTAAACTCCACCGGGAGTTGAGAAGTCCATTCTACTATTCTATGGTCTAAAAAAGGTTCCCTTCCTTCAAGGGCTACGTTCATGGTTGCCCTATCCACCTTAACAAGTATATCATCAGGAAGATAAGTTTTCAAGTCAAGTAGCATCATTGAGGCAAATGGGTCAAGCCCATCAACCAAAATCCAATCCTTTAACCGCTTCTTTTCCGATGGCTCTATTCCCAAAAGCTTAAGGTCCTCCTCCAAAAAGTAGCTAAGGGCTAAATCATACTGTTCCATAGTATCTTTAGCCTTCAAGACATTCCTAAGCTTTATGTATTTGTCCCTAAAGTTGGTGTATTTTGGCAGAATTGGTTTAAATGTGTTGTAAAGCTTCAAAGCAAGGTCTGGATGGATGAAGTCAAGGGTGTTGGCAAGCAGATTGGAAAAGGGAAAGTTTGACAGCTTGGCTATTCTGTCTGTAATCAACCAATACCTTGTATATCCGCAGAACTGCTCATCTCCACCGTCCGCGGATAGAGAGACCTTTACCTGAGATCTGGCTAGCCTTGAAACCAAGTAGGTTGGGATGGCAGAAGAGTCTCCAAAGGGCTCGTCGTAAATCTCCGGTAGCTTTGGGATTATTTCAAAGGCTTCTTTTGGAGTGCAGTAAAGTTCCGTGTGTTCTGTTCCAAAATACTCTGCCACTTTTTTGGCATACTCCGCCTCGTTGTATTCCTTCTCATAAAAGCCTATGGTAAAGGTCTTTAGCTTAATTCCTTCCTTTGAAAGCAGGGCACACACGGTGGAAGAGTCTATGCCACCGCTTAAAAACATTCCCACCGGCACATCAGAGACAAGCCTAAGCTTAAAGCTCTCCGTTAAAATTCCCTCAAGCTCCCGTGCCAGTTCCTCCTCTGACCTCTTTAGCCACTTATCCTTTTCTTCCTTTCCTTTCAGGAAATAATCTTCTACCTTCCAATAAGGGAATTCCTCAATGTTTCCATTTTGGTCTAAGGCTAAAAAGTGTCCGGGCTTTAGTTTACGGACATTTTCAAAGATAGAATAGGGGGCTGGTATGTAGCCGTATTTTAGGTATAGAGAAAGCCCAGTGATGTTTAGCTTTTTTTCAA
>Ga0326761_1000031_pt1 | contig 36144 bp, 39 predicted proteins | sample GCREP_P_FD_207739 | JGI IMG/M metagenome (GOLD analysis project Ga0326761, IMG submission 207739) | Hot spring water microbial communities from Geyser Creek Basin, Yellowstone National Park, WY, United States - GCR.EP_P | ecosystem: Environmental > Aquatic > Thermal springs > Unclassified... | reverse complement strand
CAACGTGTATTTCTCTGTCATCTATGTAAATTGGAATCACTCTACTACACTTTGCCCTCTTAAGGGCTTCAACTATTCTCTGAGCCATTAATGCCTTGTATGGATGATTCTCTATTGCGTGATAGTGAAATAGCTTATCTAGACCCATCGTTTTCAAAGCATCTAATGCAATTTCGGGTATATTCCAACTAAGTGTGGAAGTAATAAACCCATGGCTCAAGGCGTAATTTAATAAATCAACCGCGATCTTGTAGACTCTGACTTCAACTCCGTGGGAGTCAATAAAAGAATAATCGGAAATCTTTTTAAAAGGAGGCTTCAAAGTAGATATATCCTCGTGATCCCACAATGTCCCATCAAGATCCATGAATAAGACAATGCACAATTCAACCAGCCACATTTCATGTGTTTAAATAAAGACAGGCTCATATAATCCTACATTGTAATTGTTATCAGGGAGACTCGCTAGATACGTAAGGGCATTATAGTGTTTAAAGTCAATGTAGGCGATGAATTTACTTTTTCTTGTATTGCTTTTTGAGCTCACTCGCTATTAGTATTAGGGTTTTTAATTTGCTTTCTTTCTTATCTACTATTATCCTTGATGGAGAGAGTATGTCACGGGGGTATGTTTTATTCGGCTCTACTTCCGGATTCAACCCCAGCCTCTCACATGTCTTCACGATTTCCTCTATTCTTGGGTTTGGAATAGATTGGCTTAGAGGTACTCGTCTACCTTCTCTCCTAGATCGATTGGAGTCGAAGTAAGATGGATATACTACTATTCGTCTACCTCTATAGTCCCTACTCAAACTATCACTCTACTACCGCTAGGATTCCTGGACTAGTACGCCGTTTAAAACCCCATCTTGCCCTGGACGCGAAGTGATCTTTACTAACCCCAGCTCTGTTTTTACAATACTCCCCTTAGAGATAATCTTGAACTTCGAATACTGAGGGTTCTCGGGTGTTTCAACAACATCTAGGATATTTACTTTCTTCACTGAACCATCAGCTAGAGCTACATTAACGTAGAGAGCAGTCTTCAATCTAACTTTGACATTACCACCCATTACTCTCTCAACTTTTCTCTCCGCGCTACTAGAAAGAGTAGTCTTCGTTGGAGGGGAACCCAGCTCGTACTTCCTCTTACCTCTATTCCTCGCTCTAAGCCCCCCTGTTGGCTTCTTTAAGTCATTGCCTTGGTAGTAAGCCATGGCTACACACCGGTGTTTAAAACAATATTTCAGGGCTTTTAAATAATTCACGGTAGTGGAAAAATAAATCCCGAGCATAGAGGCGGGAGGGAAGGGTCTTTGGCTAAGAAACGACTTGAATCAGTAATGCTCCATATTGGAGAAAAACTATTGAAGCCGCTATATAGGGTCTACGAGAAGTGGCTTTGGCTTCAAATAAAGAATGGGCCTTTCCCGAGGCATGTGGGGATAATACCGGATGGGAATAGAAGGTGGGCTAGGGAAAGAGGACTTGAAGTTCTCAATGGGCACTACTTTGGATACTTGAAGATGAAGGAGGTTTTAAAGTGGATTTGGGAGTTGAAAATACCATATGTTACACTATTCGCTATGAGTACTGAGAACTGCCTGTATAGAAGCCCGGAGGAGAGATCAAATCTCTTCAATATAATTAAGCAGGGCTTAGAGGAACTGGGGAAACTCCCGGGTATATATAAAAACAAGGTAAAGGTGCTTGTAGTAGGCAACTTAGACATTGTACCCGATGAAATTAAGAATTTAGCAACAGAGATCATGAAGGCTACATCCAGTCACGATAAATACACTTTGACAATAGCGCTTTGCTATGGGGGTAGAGAAGAGATAATTGAGGCTGTTAAGCGAATAGCGAGCGATGCAGTATTGGGTGTTATAAATCCAAGTGATGTAACCGAGGAGTTGTTCTCAAAGTACTTGGCAACAGGTGGAATACCTGATCTCGACTTAATTGTTAGGACTAGTGGAGAGGAGAGAATTAGCAATTTCCTACTATGGCACTCTGCATATAGCGAGTTATACTTCTGCGATGCATACTGGCCTGAGTTTAGAAAAATAGACTTTTGGCGTGCTATTAGAAGCTATCAAAGACGTGAGAGGAGATTTGGGCGCTAGGTCTCATCTAGATCCTCGACGTCTCCATACATGATCTTCAATTCCTCAATACTTAGCCTCTTCTTCTCCCTCTTTTCAACATCCTTCGCTACCTTAGACTTCTTCTCGCTTAAAATCTGCATTCTCTTAGCTTTCTCTATGGCGTCTAGAATCTCTTGGTACTGCGACCTCAAGGCGTTTAACTTCGAGGATCTAATAGTAAGCTCTTTATTTGATTCTTCGAGTTCTTTTCTCTTGGCTTCTAACTCTTTCTTCACATTATCATACTTTGAGACGACTTGATTCAGCTGGTCACGTAGTTCACTTAGTTTCTTCGTCTTCTCATCTATTGCTCCACGTAGTTTCTTCGTTTTCTCCACTAGTTCGCTTACTTTTGTACGTAGGGATAGGTATGTAGCCCTCAGCTCTAGTGCCTCTTCTTTCTTCTCCCTAATACTCATTGCCTTATTCAAGAGCATAGTGTATGCTTTGAGTTTTCTAATTAAGCTGTTTTCCCTCTCCGGGGTTAAAACACTTGTCTGAATAGTCCACTCTATTTCCTCTACTTTCTGCTTGATTACGCTAATGGGTATTTTCACCTCTCTTGTGAGATTCTGGATCTCTATCGACTTACTCGATAGAAGGTCTTTAATGGCTTTTAACTGGAGTATGCTCTCTCTTTTCTCCTTAGTGAGGTTTCTATACTCTTCAATCAACTTTCTTCTTTCATCTCTAACTTCTCTAATTTTACTTTTAATACTCCTGATTTCATCTAGTAGCTTTTGCTTCTCCCCGCGTAGTTTTGCTAATTGATTTAGTATCTCTGTTCTCTTCTCTTTTAGTGCTTTAATAGACTCTCTAGTTTCTACTAATTCATGTGAGATTTCATCGGCTTTCCTCGAGAGTTCCTCTATGCTTAGGTTATCACTCAATTAAACTACCCTTGTTGCTTAACTATGATCCTCACATCTACTGCAACCGCTCCCTGGGGGTACGCTATTACTGGGTTTAAATCTATGGATTCTATCTCTTCGTTTTCCGCGAGGAGTTTAGAGGTTTTTACAATGATGTCTGCTAAGGCATGCTTATCGACTGGTGGCTGTCCTCTATAACCATTGAGTATCCTAGAGGACTTTATTTCATCGATCATTTCTAAGGCATCTTCGAATGTAACAGGGTAGACTCTAAATGATACATCTCGCATGACTTCGACAAATATTCCACCAAGACCAAACATTACTGTTGGGCCGAAAACATGGTCTCTGATCCCCCCAATAATGGTTTCGAGTCCTGGTGGAGCCATTTTATACACTATTACACCTGCAATCTTCGCCCCCGGAGCGTTTTGAGAAACATTCCTAAATATTTCTTCTACTGCCTTATACGCCTCCTCTCTATTCTTAATAAATAGCTTTACACCCCCTACATCGCTCTTGTGAGTTATATCTGGGGAGACTATTTTAGCAGCCATTGGATAACCTACTTCATCGGCGTATTTATAGGCTTCATCGGGTGATTTAACGAGGATAGCATTGGGTGTTGGTATACCATAGTACTTTGCTATATCAAAAGCCTCATGTTCGAGGAGCTTGACTCTGCCTTCTTCGAGGGCCTTCTTGATGACTTCTCTAGGCGTCAATTCGACTACACCCCGGTCTGTTTTTGATTATATATGAGCTATATGCTCTAAGAGCTTTTAAGGACTTAGCAAGCCTCTCAGGCGATTCAAACACTGTAACCCCCTTCTCCTGTAGCCTCCTAGCTGTTTCCATTGAAGCCTCACTTCCAATAGTTAAAGCAACAACGGGCTTCCCGGTCTCCTCCTTTGTTTTCGCTATGTAGTCAACAAATGTACCTTTTATCCCGGGAACCTGGGGTAGTGCAACAACTACAATCGCGTCTACATCTTCTCTCTGTGATAATACCTCGAGTACGCGAATATACCTCTCATCATCCGTGTCTCCAGTTAAATCTATTGGATTATCGACTATACAGTGTGGTGGTAGAATACTGCGTAGCTTCTCTCTTAGATCTGGCGGAGTAACTGGTACTTCAAACCCGGCGCTTGTCAAAGCATCTGTTAACATAACTCCAACTCCTCCAGCATCTGTCACTATGTATACTCTGTTTCCACGCATTAACGGTTGATCTAGGAATATCCTCACAACATCCATCATTTCATCAAAGCTATCGACTTCAATTAACCCTGCTTGTTTAAATGCCGCTCTATACACCGAGTAGTCTCCAGCCATTGCAGCAGTGTGGCTTGCAGCAGCTCTTCCACCTCTACTGGTCTTTCCTGCCTTGTACACTACAACCGGCTTCTTTAGTGATACTCTCCTAGCGGTTTCTATAAATAATCGTCCACGAGACTCTTTTATACCCTCTATATACATTAAGACTACTCTAGTCTTATCGTCTTCTCCAAGGTATTCTAGTAAATCGACATCGTCTACATCTATTTTATTTCCATAGCTAATAGCTCTTGAAACACCTATACCGTGATAAGCCATCCAATCCATTAGAGCAGTTGCAAAAGCACCGCTTTGACTAATAAATGCTACGTATCCACGCGGGGGCTTCTTCATCTTTTGGGTAAAGAACGTATCTACTCCACTCCAGTTATCGTAAACCCCAATGCAGTTTGGTCCAATAACCCTTATTCCATACTCTCTAGAGATCTTGATTAACTCCTCCTCGAGAGCCTCACCCTCCTTTGTCCCAGTTTCCCTAAATCCACCACTAATTATAATAACCGCCTTCGTCCCCTTCTCCCCTAGTTCTCTCAGTGCCTGTGGGACTTGGATTGCAGGGATCGCTATTACCCCTAGGTCTGGGGTTTCAGGTATTTCCTTAATGCTTCTATAGCACTTTAAACCAAGGACTTCATCATATCCTGGATTTACAGGGTATATTCTCCCATTGAATCTCTTTATGAAGTTCTCTAGTATGGCTCTACCTACTTTCCCCTCTTTTGGTGTTGCACCTATAATGACCACGCTACTCGGTTGGAAAAACTTTGAAAGCGCGTGCATGTATACACCCTTCAATTATTAAGTAAAGTCTATGTTATAAAATGCGATTAAGTAGTTGTAGAGGGTGGAGTTCATGGTGTCTTATCTAGACTTATTTCTCGAGTTCTTGAAAATAGGGTTTATAATGTTTGGCGGTGGGTATGGAGGCATTGGCATATACTACAGGGTTCTCGTCGAGGAGAGAAAGTGGATTAGCGAGGAGGAGTTCAAAGTGATAGTTGGAATAGCAGAGAGCACGCCTGGACCTATTGCAATTAATGCAGCTACATGGGTGGGCTATGTCTTAAAGGGGATTATGGGTTCTATCGTAGCAACTCTCGGGGTTGTTCTTCCATCGTACATTGTAATATTGGGTATAGTGGTTTCTCTAAGGCCATACATGGATCACTATGTTGTAAAAGCTCTTTTCAGGGGTATTAACGCCGCTGTATTAGCTATAATACTATACGCGCTCGTCAAACTAGCTGGAAGCACTATTATAGCTCAAACCGGTATGGTGGACTACGTCGTAGTAGCAATATTTATAGCGGTGTTTACGTGGATGATGGCAACTAGAGTTAATACCTTAGTTGTGATAGCTGCTTCAGCAGTAATAAGCTTAGTCTTAAAAATACTCCTAAACATCTAGACTCAGCTTCACCACGCACTAGAAGACTATTTTCAACTATAAGCTCTATATTCACCCGCCTCAAGGGGGTTTTAATTGTAAAGCTCATTTACTCATGCATTGTCATTGAGTTAATGGGGTGTATTCATTGAGCTTTAGTGAGGAACTGGCTTTAAGCCTCCTAGATAGAGGGCTAACTCTTGGTGCAAAATACGTTGAGGTAAGGTTTCAAGATGACTATGGCTATGGGGTTTCCCTCAGGAATAATAAGTTAATGAGTGTCGGGGTGACGAGGACTAGGGGTGTTGGCATAAGGGTTATAGTCGATGGCTCGCTAGGTTTTGCTGCAACTAATAGTCTAAGCATAGAGGATCTATACAAAGCGGTTGATAAAGCATTCACTAGAGCCAAGGCTACCGCTAGGCTTAGGAAAAACCCGATAGAGTTTTCCGAGGAGAAGCCGGGTAGAGCTAAATATAGAGTTGTTGAGAAAGAACAATTAATGGACTTTAAGATCGAGGATGCTATTAGCACATTGTCGGGTATCTATAAATCAGTAGAAGGAGAGATCAAGGAGGCTAAACTCGTCTCTATGGTTGAATCACTCAGCGTTCACATACAAGAGAAGATGATAATGACTTCTGAGGGGGGATACGTCGAATCCCGTATTCCAAGGCTATTTATATCGATTGGGTCGACACTAATCTACGGTGGTAGATCAATTCAGAGATTCAAAGAATTCGGTGCATCAGGGGGGTGGGAGTTAATAGATGAGTGGAGACCGGAGCAAGTAGTGCTATCTGACTTGAAAAACCTCGAAAAAGTTTTAGTTAAAGGCACGGCACCCCCAAGCGATAAAGTAGACGTTGTACTAGGGCCCGAGGTCGTTGGATTAATTGCACACGAGTCCTCCGGCCATCCAATGGAGGCTGATAGAATACTTGGAAGGGAGGCAGCACAAGCGGGTGAATCCTACGTGAAGCCAGAAATGATCGGCCGTAGGAAGATAGGTAATCAACACGCAACGGTAATAGAGGATCCCACAATACCAGGTAGTTATGGATTCTACCTATATGACGATGAATGCATTCGTGCAAGACCAAGGTATTTATATAAAGAGGGCTTGATCAATGAACCCCTACATAATAGGCATACAGCGTGGATCTTTAAAACCTCAAGTAATGGAGCTGCAAGAGCTATGAACTATGCATTAGAGCCCATTATTAGAATGAGTAACACGTATATTGCACCTGGCGATCTCTCATTCGAAGAGCTAATAGAGGACATTGAGCTAGGAATATACGTAAAGTCCTACATGGAGTGGAATATTGACGATGCCCGTTGGAACCAGAGATACGTTGGCTTAGAAGCATATGTGATCCGTGGTGGTGAATTAGCAGAGCCTGTGTTAAACCCCGTGCTCGAGTTTACAACAGAGTGGTTTTATAGTAATATAGTTGGCAAGGATCGAAACCTAGAGTTTCACCCTAGAACATGCGGTAAGGGTGAGCCATCTCAGGGTGTCCCAGTATGGTTTGGTGGTCCAAATGTTAGACTTGGAAAAATGAGAGTGGGTGTATTGAAATGAGCGAGCTCTCAGGAGTCCTTTTAAAAGCCCAAATGGGTAAGTTTGACGAGGTTTCCGTGCTTGTTGAAGAAAACCATAGAGTTATGGTGAAACTCTGGAACACCGAGCCTTCTGTGGCTCAGTCTTGGCTGGAGACAAATATACACTTAAGGTTAGCTAAATCTGGGAGGCTATGGGTTTTAAGCTATGAGGCTAGAGACCCGGTTTACATATTAAAGCACGCTGAGAACTTGTTGAAAATCGCTGATAGAGTAGAGCAATCAGAACTCTATGCTCCTCTACCAGAGCCAGGTGTGTGTAAGCCACTTAGTGGTGTATATGATGGTAAAGTAGAATCATATATGGAAGACCCTAGTGGTTTAATTGGCGAGATCATAGACTCCTCGATCTCGCAAGGCGTTGATAGAGTTGCCGGTGCACTAACTCTTACAAAGAGTAAAATAACACTCGTTAATTCCAGGGGTTTTGAATGCGAGGAATATAAAACGAGTGTTGAAGCATATGCCAGGGCTTTCAAAGGTGATTACAGTGGGCACTGGGCTTACGGCCAAACAGGGGTCAATATACAGGCTATTAGAGAAGTGGGTCGAAAGGCAGGCTACTATGCATCTATAACGAGTAAGAGAGTTGATGTATCTCCGGGTGAGTATAGAGTAGCTGTTTCACCACTAGTTGTAGGTAATCTATTCAACTACTTGTCATTTATGTCTTCTGCACTCTACGTGTTAATAGGGTTCTCAGTGTTCGCTAAGTATAGGCCGGGGGAGAAAATAGGATCAGAGAATGTAAGTCTATATGATAAGCCAAGAGACACTATGCTACCTGGTGCGCGGGGATTTGATGATGAAGGCGTGGAGACCTTCGATAAGCCTATTATCGAGCACGGTGTTGTGAAGAATATACTTCACAATACAGGGACAGCCTCTAAGATGCAGGCGAAGAGTACTGGCAACGCTGGATGGATATATCCAAGCCCGTGGAACCTAGAGATCGCTAGTGGAGACTTAAAAGAAGAGGAAATTCCATCAGCGCTGGGTAGTGGATTAATTATACTTAACAACTGGTATACTAGGCTGCAAAACTACTATGAAGGCTACTTCTCAACGGTCTCCAGGGATATGGCACTACTAGTTAAAAATGGAGAAATAGAGGGACATGTGGGGAGAGTTAGAATAGCTACGAGTTTCCCAAGGCTACTCAATAACGTTATTGGAGTGTCCAGGGAAAGATATGACATATCTTGGTGGGAGGTAAGAACACCTACAAGAGCTCCATTTATGATACTTGAAAATATACAAGTAACAAAGCCCGAGGTCTAACCTAACAGCTATTTAAAAACGAGTGTCTCTTTTTACTCCAACTTATCTTTTTCTCCACTGTGATTTTAGTCTACTCAACTACAACAACATTCATTGGCTGCGTGGATTGACTCTGTGGAGTAGTTTTTGCTGGCTGCGTTCCCGCTGCCTGTTGCAGACCAATGGCTGGGGCTAGTGGGAGTGCTTCGAGTGACTCGATTTTATCAATGTGTTTCTTAACGTTGTCCTTCTCCCTTAATAGTGTCTCCAAGCTCTTCTTCATGATGTCTAGTGCTGTTAGATAGGGTTTCTCACTTATCTCCCCTGCTAAATAGCTAGTCTTCAAAGCACCCATAGATCTCTCCACTTCTGCTACTTGGTCTTCTATTTCATGTAACCTCCTCCTTAGAGCATCTTTTACTTCTTTCGACTTCGCTTTAACCACAGCGAGTTCTTCTTCGAGTTTCTTCTTTAGTGATTCATATACATGTGTAGCTATCTCCTTCTTTGAGTATAGTTCCTCCAGGGAGGCAAGTCTCCCCTTGATGTTCTTCAATCTATTCTCCACGATTACTGCTTCATACTCGTACTCAGGGATCACAACTATACCCTCAGGAGACACTTTGACTCTATCTACGGGGATTTCTCTATACTCGAAATCGCCTATATTCACCTCTATAGACTTTACTCTCCCATCAACATCACTGTAGAAACTAACGAGGAAGCCCAGTCTCCTACCATAAGGATCCACTACTGGTTTACCCAGGCACTCTCCAATAGTTTCCACTGTTATACACATAGTCTACACCACTCCGTATATCTCTCTACCTATCCTTAAAAACCGTCAGAAGCCTGGCACCTGTCATTGCCCATGGATAGCGGGCTACACGCTTTTAACCCTCATCACCCTTCATTACTAACTCTACTAGACCCCCTCTTTAAAACTAGTTATCCAAGGATTGAAAAACAGGGATTACTATGGGTGCAACAATAGAGAGAATAAGCGAGTTCATGGCTAAACTAGGCGAGAGCCTGGCGGGTATTCAGGGTATAGGGTACTGGTTGTTTCTAGCTGGATTCACAATACTGGTATTAGTGGTTGCCGTGTTGTTCTTGAGAATACTCATTGTTGCAATAAGGGAAATACCCAATATGACTGTGAAGCAATTCATTAAATTCATGTTGGCGCTATCAATAGTATTGATGGCTGTGGCAATATTCCTGTAGCCTATTCGTTTTTAACAGTAAAACAATAAAGTCTTCAACTACTTCTACTTCTATAGCTTAATCCACGCCTTCCTATCGTTAAATTTATAAACACCTCGTGGTGTATTAGTCCCGCGGCCTAAGGTGGGTCTAGAGTGGAATCCACATCTGTGGTTAAAAAACTAGCTTTAGCGACTATATTTGTAGGAATAATCCTGGTTGCAATCGTAGTACCCATGTCATTAGAGGGGTGGTTTAATAACGAGACTGTTAGATTCTCTATTGGACTCAATGGAGGCGATGTAAATAAACTCCTCTCAGTCTGCAGAGCGTGCAAAGTAGTTGGTGAAATACCCGAGATAAATGTAGTTGTGGTGGAGGCCCCTAGGTCCATGGCTACATACCTCATGAAGCAACCATATGTGAGGTTTATAGAAGAGGATAGAGAAGTCAGGATCAACCAAGAGGTTAAATGGGATATTTCCATGATATATGCACCAGACGTCTGGAACGCCTATAGTGGAACATATGGAAACGCAGCCTATGGATACTACTCCACAGTCCAAGTTGCAGTAGTAGACACTGGAATAGACTACTCACACCCAGACCTCCAGGGTGCTGTAAAATACTGTATTGTATCACTAAATAATGGAGCCACATTCTATAGGGGTACATACCTATACAACTGTAGAGACCCCAATGGACACGGAACACATGCAGCTGGAACAATAGCCGCTAGACTAAATGGTGCTGGAATGGCTGGTGTTGCACCCAAAGTGCAGCTTTACGCAGTCAGAGTTCTTAGTGCGAGTGGTAGTGGATACATTAGCGACATTGCAAGAGGCATAATAGAGGCTACTAAAGGCCCTGACGGGACACCTGGTATCTCCGACGACGCGGATGTAATATCGATGTCTCTGGGTGGATCACATTCTACCACATTGTACAATGCAGTTAGGTATGCATATAGCTATGGAGTGGTATTAGTGGCTGCTGCTGGAAACGAGGGTGCATCATATCCTTCATGCCCAGCATGCTACTCACAAGTTATTGCCGTTGGAGCAGTAGACTCTAATGGAAATGTACCAAGCTGGAGCAATAGAAACCCAGACGTAGTAGCTCCAGGAGTAAACATTTACTCAACACTACCCGGTGGAAAATATGGATACATGAGCGGGACCTCAATGGCTTGTCCACACGTGTCGGGTGTTGTAGCACTAATACAGGCTCTACGACTAGCGGCTGGGAAGTCTAAGCTAACGCCTAGCCAGGTATACGACGTAATAACGGGAACTGCAATAGACCTTGGCTACTCTGGATACGACTCTCTATATGGATATGGACTAGTGGATGCATACGACGCGGTTTACTACGCCCTCAACTACTACTAGATTTTTTTACTCAAAAACCCATAATTTCCACAACTAATTCCACAATGCATGTTTACTAGGGTTTCCTTGGGAAGACCTGGAATCCTGGGTATCGAGGCTTCTCGAGCTCCTCGTATATCTCTAGTAGTCTATTGTACTTAGCTGTTCTCTCGCTCCTAGCTGGTGCACCGGTCTTAATTAACTTTGTGTTTAACCCTACTGATATATCTGCGATGCTTGTATCCTCTGTCTCTCCACTTCTATGGCTTATTATAGTCTTCAACGAGTTTTCATGCGCCAATTTAACTACATCAATAGTCTCCGTTAGTGTCCCTACTTGGTTTACCTTAATTAATATTGCTGAAGTTGCACCTACTTCAATGCCCTTCATCAATCTCTTTGGATTCGTAGTGTAGAGATCATCTCCTACAATTAATACTTTTCCTCCAAGTGCTCTAGTTAACTCTGAATACCCCTCAAAGTCCTCCTCGTAGAGAGGGTCTTCGATGCTGACAAGTGGGTAATCTCTCACCAGTTCTTCGTAGAATGAAATCATTTCTTCACGAGTCAATTGCCTCCCCTCACCCTCTAATACATAGATCTTAGCATCCTCTCTGTAGAGCCTGGAACTTGCAGCATCTATTGCGATCGCTATTTGACCGCCTGGATCATACTTTGCTTTTTCAATTGACTTTACAAGTAGGTCTAGTGCATCTCTAGCTTTCTCTAGTGGGGGTGCATAACCCCCTTCATCTCCAACATTTACAGCACTCAAGCCATACTTCTCCTTTAAAATCGTTTTCAATGCATGATATGTTTCTACAGCGGCTCTCATAGCGTCTGCAAAGTCATTAAACCCCGCTGGAACGATCATGAACTCTTGGAAGTCAAGTTTATTCCCTGCATGTACTCCTCCGTTGATAATGTTTAATAATGGTACCGGCATGTAATCCGCTGATTTACCACCAAGGTAGAAGTATAGGGGTAGACCGAGCGTGCTCGCGGCTGCCTTTGCAACAGCTAAACTAGTAGCCACTATGGCGTTTCCACCTAGTCTACTCTTGTTTTCAGTGCCATCCATCTCTATCATCTTATAGTCTATTTCGCGTTGCCTTGCAGCATTCATCCCGGTAATTGCTGGAGCAATAATCCTATTGACGTTTTCAATAGCTCTCTTAACGCCTCTACCCAAGTATTCTCCTCCACCATCTCTCAATTCAACTGCTTCATGTTTACCAGTAGAGGCCCCGCTGGGTGCATTTGCAACTCCAACTCCAAGTCCCTCCGTGATTACTCTAACTTGTACTGTTGGATTCCCCCTGCTATCAAGGATCATTCTTGCCTTTACATCTCTTATTATAAGAGACTCCCAGTATATGTCAAGCATAGACATCGCAATCACACAGGGTCTAGTACATGTATACCGAAATAGCTCTCTCGGTTAATATAGTGTTTTCATATGTTTTATGGGTTTTACTAACGACTAGAATTGGGGGTAAAATAAAGAATATCTATATCTATGTTTTGTTTCCACTAAGCCTCTACACTATTCCTGCACTATACCTCTCCAACTTCCACTTAGACTACCTATTTATAACTTCACTATCAACGAGTATTGCCCTATACGCCTACCTAGTTCTAAACCATACTCGAAGCAATAGCTTAAATATAGCTTTAACCATACCACTACCCTTGGTAGCATATACACTGTGGAAATTATTGGTGTAGAGACATGGGTGAAAAAGAGGCGAGGAAATGCCCAAAGTGTGGTTCAAAAGACGTAGAAGTAGTGAAAACATGGAATCTAACTTCCCCGCTTCCAGATAAATATGGAAGATTAACGGTTACAGTAATGGGCGTTATGAAGTGCAGGAACTGTGGATATAGCTGGAAAGGCGTTGTGAGCAAGTTAAAGATTGGTGAAGGTGTTGAAGTAGAGGGGGTAAGAGAGGTTTTCAAGGAGGAGGAGAGACCACCCAAGGAAATAGTTCTCGACATGGATGAAATTAGGAGGGAAAGTGAATAGTGGGGTTCATGAAGGCATTGAAGCTAGCAAGACTCTTGATATTGATTCTATTGCTAGTGGTAATTGGTGTATTAGTATATTCATCGGTTACCGGCTGGTTCACGGTAGCTGTTGTTAAAGGTAGAAGTATGTTGCCAACGCTTAGAGAGGGGGATATTGTATTTATAACCCGCGTAGACCCCGGCGAAATAAAGATAGGAGACGTTATTGTGTACAAATCACCATCAAACTCTCTAGTAATACACAGAGTTATATCTATAGTTAATGAAGATGGCGATTACTACTACGTAACGAAAGGCGACAATAATCCAGGCCCCGATACATGGAACTTTATAAGTGGGAAAGGCATTCCATACAATCGAGTTATTGGTAGAGTTATCGAGGTAAATAGATGTATAATTAAAATACCATACATTGGAGAGATCACACTACTACTAAGACGTGAGTCTTAATTCCGGTTCTCCAGGGTGGTAGAGCTATTGCTGTTTTGTCCTCGAGTAGTAGTTAATTACTTCTTTGACATACCTACCCGTAGACTTCATCGCGTTTATTTTAGCTAGGTATTCTCCGAGTGAGATTTTCTTTCTCCTAGCCCACTCTTGGTAGGTTTTATCAATAGCTTCGAGTGCACTATAGTGTATTCTACACAGACCCTTTGCATATACGTCTGATCTGCAGCTTGGAATAGAGCATTTCTCGTAATTCTCTACTAGTGATAGTTTCTTGGCGAGGCTTACTCCCACATTGCCTATATCTCGGTTAAACTTGTCTAGTAGACTCGATATGACTCTCTTCGCTTCACTTATAACCTCCTCTCTCTTCCTCCTACCACGTATTATTTCATCCATTAAAACCTCGAATTTCCTTGTTAACTCAACACTCGCTAAATCAGGGAAGAAAGCGTCTATTACCTCAACTATTCCAACACCGAGGTCTGATATTTCAACACCATTTTTAGTGCTTTTGAGGTAGCCACGATCGAAGAGCTTCTCGATAATAATAGCTCTTGTAGACTCTGTTCCTATACCGACGCTCTCCATCCACTTTAAAATATTTATTTTTCTAAGTCTTGGCGGAGGCTTAGTATATGCCTCACGTATAGATACATTGAGTACTTCAAGGCTCTCTCCCCTGTTTAATCGGGGTATTTCCCTGGTAGAAGGTGTGTGGAATGGATAGTAGACTAGCCAACCTGGGTATTCAATAGATAAACCAGTTGCAGTGAACGCGAATCTATGGTCTGGAGTTGAAAACTCTGCTTTAACGTGTGATATACTTGCAGGTGGTGCAAAGACCGCGAGGAATCTCCTAACAATTAAGTCGTATATAGCGGCTTGCTCGCGTGTTAATTTTTCCGGCAATACGCCGGTTGGATAGATAGCTGGGTGCGCTGGGTCTTCTTTCTCACCCTCCACCGGTTTTAAAATACCCTTTGTCTCGTTGATTAGTCTATGGACTAGCTCTCTGTACTCTCTGATCTCTGCTAGGTTGCTAAGGATGTTCTTGTAGTTTAGCCTGGGTGGTAGCTTCTGGCTATTAGTTCTAGGGTAGCTTATTAATGCATCTAGATAGAGTTGCTCGGCGATCTCTTGGGTTTTCATAGGGCTGAATCCATATATTCGTGAAGCCTCTTCTTGTAAATCACTGAGGTTAAATGGTGGTGGCGGCTGATACCTCGATTTACTGAATTCAATGTTTCTCACTACGAGGTATTTCTGCCGCTCAACATTCACTTTTATTAATTCAGCTTGACTCTGACTCTCCACTGGGTTGTTAATGTATTCAACTTGGATTTTGACATTATCCTTCTTCAACGAAGCTGTAATAACGTACTGTGGAACGGGGATGAAAAGCCCCCGCTTAGCCTCATGTTCGTAAACATGCTTTAGTGTAGGGGTTTGAACTCTACCAGCACTTAGAATAATCTTCTTCTTTGTTGATGTATATATTGCCTGCATTAAAGCTCTACTAATATTTATGCCCCAGATCCAATCCAGTTCATGCCTGCACAACCCAGCCTCGATCATTGGGTAGTCTAATGGGAGTAGCCTCGTAAAAGCCTCTCTCAGCTCTAATGGCGTTAGACTCGAATACTTTGCTCTGAGAGCTCTTTTCTCATTGCCGTGGAATTTTATCAATAAAAACCCGATGACGCTTCCCTCAATATCGTAATCACAGGCATTTACATAGTAATTACAGTTCTTGGAAACCTCTCTTAGTAAGTCTAGGTAGGTTTTAACATATCTCTTCTCTCTATTTGCTATGTATGCTGGAACCCATTCATATGTAAAAATAGGGTAACCCTTCTCCCATGTATTTAATTCATATAAGTGTCCAGCAGCACTTGCAACAATGATTACAAGGTCTCCTTGTGCAATCTCGTAGTAGGCTAAATTACGATATCTCCTAGTAATGTGGTTTTGTGAGAGAGCATCGGCTATTTTCTTAGCGGCTTTTGGTTTCTCGGCTATAACTAGTACTCTACCCCTTAGACTCCAAATACTGATTGGATTTGCATAGTTTGATCTAATGTTATTGCTGGAGTACTTATTCAATCCCAGAAATCCTCGTAAATCCTCCATTATGCTCGATACCCGGGAATTCACTTATAATATGGGTATTGGAGCCGTTAAGACTAGGAGTAGTATGTAGAGTATTATACACCAACCGCAATGACTTTCATCATATTGATTTGCCGAACCCGGATGGCCATGCCTACCCGTTACTAGATAGAGAATTGTAGAGGCTATTCCAACACCGATATAGATACCTCCAATTCCATAGAATACCTCGAGGATAAATCCAAGCGATAACAATAAAACAGGGACCGCTAATCCCATAGCATTAAATATTTTTCCACGAGTAAAACTCCTTACAACATGTCCCCCGTCGAGCTGTCCTATAGGTAGGAGGTTTATAAAAGTCACAATGTACACTATGTAGGCTACAAATAGCACAGGGTGTATTAAGAGTACTCCATCAACTACTCTTCTCATGTTAACTAACAAGTAAAACATCAAACTAGAGAAGCCTAGTGTTTGAATCTCACCTGACGCCATAGCTTCAACCGCAACATCTAGTGGTATAGTGGGGGATATGTAAACCCCAATTAAGCCTACTATTGTCGCTACGATAAACCCCATGATTGGGCCCATTATACCTAGCTCTGCGAGAGTTTTCTTTGTCGGGGGAGGCGTCTTTGTGAATATTACTGCCCCAAAGGTTCCTATGAAGCCTAATTGTATAGGTGGTGCAGGTAGTAGTACGGGGCCTTCAGCCTCAATTAATTCCCCTCTACTAATGAATAAATGACCTAGTTCGTGGGCTAATAGAGCTAGTAGAAAGGTAGCTGTATATAGGATCGACTCTGCAATAATCCTTGTGGTGTTGGCTTGACTAATCAAACTTAGAAAGCTACTTGTTAAACCGTATCCAGTTAGAAACACTGTAATAAAAGTAGTGGCTGTGAGTGCCCATCGGTATTTATAAATCGCGTGGTGTTTTTCTACGTATGGTACTAGCCTAATAATAGGGCCTTGGGCTTTAAGCTGGAGCATAATTACTCTGTAGTTAACTAATAGCTCTTTATACAGTTCATTAAATTTCTCTGGATTGATCTCTCGATTTAGTAGAATGTCTAAAAATACACCGTAGTCTCTATATTCCAAGACCTGTACTCCAGCTTGCGAGAATAGATTCAAGATATTTTCTAATCTCTGGTGTAATGAGTTTGTTGACTGGTACGAGTTCATGTCCACCTACTCCACTTGGTCTGAGAATAGACATTGGTAAAACACCGTTAATTAACTCTAGTATAGCTATATAAACTGGATCATATACTTTCACACTCGTCATATCTATTAGTGGAGGAGACCCCATTGCTAACTGTAGAGCTCTAATACCAATCACTCTTGCAATCTCAAACCTTGTCAGTCTTTGACTAAACACCCTCCTATAGGTTTCTAAGAGTGGAATACTCAAAAGCACTCACCGGAAAACAATAATAGTCAAAAAGAGTGTAATGGTAAAAATGGTTTAAAAAGCAAAAATAAGGGATTTTTGAAATTCAACTATGTGGAGAAAAACAACCTAGTTTACTCCTAGAACTCTGGTTTACTCATTTCTTCTCCCGTTTTCTCCTCTTTCTTCTCTTTTTCCTTCTTAAGTGGACTCGCCGCAATAATGTCGTCGATCTTCATGATCGTCAGTGCAGCCTCTGCAGCTGTCTTAATCATTGATTCCTTGACGAGTAGTGGCTCAATGACATTCCTCTCAGTCATATCTTCTACTACTTCACCACTTATGACATCAATACCTGCACTTCTCTTACCCTCTGCGTGGAGTTTTCTCAACTCCATTAAGACTTCTAATGGGTCTTTTCCACAAGACCCAGCAAGTATCATTGGGATCTCTTCAAGGGAGCTTGCAAACGCCTCTATCGCTAATTGTTCTTTACCACCAATCTTAGCTGCATACTCTCTAAGCTTCATTGCAACCTCGATTTCCACCGCGCCGCCTCCTGGTGTAATGTATGGAGACTTCATAACGTTTCTCAATACATTTAATGCATCCTTCAAGCTACGCTCAATTTCATCTAGCACCATGTCACTTGCTCCACGTACAAGTATTGTAACCGCCTTCGGGTTCTTACAGCCCTCAATAAACACCATTTTGTCATTACCTATTTTTCTCTCCTCCACAAGCTCCGCGTACCCGAGATCCTCTGGTTTTAGATCACGCACACTACTCACGATCTTTCCTCCACTCGCTCTCTCTAGTTTCTCTAAGTCGCTTCTCTTAACTCTCCTAACGGCTAGAATACCCTTCTTAGCGAGGAAGTGCTGTGCAACTTCATCAATACCCTTCTGGCACACAACAACATTTGCTCCAACTTCAGCGATCTTATCGACTAGCTCCTTCAGCATTTTTGCTTCTTCGTCTAGGAAGGCTTTGATCATTTCGGGGCTGGTGATGTTTATCTTCGCGGTAATCTCTGGTTTCTCAACCTCGAGGGCGGCGTCCAATAGGGCTATTCTTGCTTTCTCAACTCTCCTAGGCATACCTGGGTGAACTACCTCCTTATCGAGTACAATTCCGTAAATTAATTGAGTATCCAGTACGTTTCCACCCTTCTTCTTCTCGATTTTTACATCATCTACTCTAAACTCTCTTGTACCATCTGGTCTGGGTTCAGCTACTGCTAGTGCAGCGTCTATTGCTATCTCAGTTAGCTTATTCGATATCACATCTCCTCCAACATACTTACTCGCAATAGCTGTTCTAACTATTTTTCTATGCGAGTCCCTGTCATTAATATTTACTGGTATGGCAATCTCGCGAAGGATTTTAAGGGCTTCTCTAAGAGCCTTGGTGTAGCCTTCTATAATTATACTTGGATGGATATCCTGGTCTAATAGTTCCTCCGCTTTTGCTAAAAGACTACCAGCTAAGACAACGGCGCTGGTTGTGCCATCACCAACCTCGGCATCTTGGGCTTTTGCAACCTCAACAAGGAGTTTTGCAGCTGGGTGTTGTACTTCCATTTCCTTGACGATAGTGGCTCCGTCGTTGGTGACAGTAACGTCTCCAAAGCTATCAACGAGCATTTTATCAAGTCCTCTCGGGCCTAGACTGCTCTTTAGAACCTCAGCTAGTGCTTTAGCAGCCGCAATATTGGATCTTAAAGCGTCTCTACCAACAGTTCTCCTGGTTCCTTCTTTAAGTACTAAGACTGGTATACCATACAGTGCCATTACCTATCACCCACAAACCCAGTATTCTCGTAATCTAAACGGGTTCTATATAAACTTTATTGTTGTGTGTGAATAAATGATCTTTAGAACTCTTCCACGAAGGAGTTGCGTAAATAAATAAATAATTACCCCCTCTAACAAAGTCAATAATTGGAGACAAGTATGTATGAATTAAAATCCAGAGAGGATTTTATAAGAGCAATTCGAGGCAATGAAGTAGTCCTTGTAGAGTACTATAAACCAGAGGATAAAGACTGCGAGATTATGTATGAATCAATGAAGGAGTTCTCAAAATACGCAGATAAGAACATATTGTTCTGTAGAGTGAATATAAAGGATCACCCAGAGCTAGGAGACGTGGACTCGGCTCCAGCTGTGAGGGTTTACTACAGGGGTGAATTAATATTTGAACAACTAGGTGTACTTAGTAATGCAGACCTAAACTTGAAGATTTTACGGAGAAGTATTAGGGAAGTTCTTAGTAAACGAAATATATATGTAAGAGTCTAGAGGAACGTACAATACTCCATAAGATCATAAGCAACCTAGTCAACTAGAGGAAACTAAGTCTATTCATACTCCTAGATTACGAATTAACACTCTTATAGAAACATCTTCTTTCAAGGCAAGTGGAGGCTTGCTAGATAGGCAATTCTCTCGAATTAACTTCTTCAATTACTCTGGATTGCTCTACTCTATTCAGATAAACTATATATACAACTGGATTTTCGAGGCGTGCCCTCTGGGATCTAGGATTATATATACCCCTCTCACCAAGTAGTACATATCCATAGTTTAGAACTTCATTTAATTCTGCAATACTAGCGTTCTTTAAAAACACCTCGAACTTCTCGGCAAAGTTTAGTCTTCTCTTAATGTAATCTTCCGGTGCTAGTTTACCGCAGACTACGCATGATCGATCTGGGCCTATCGCATTGAATCCGCAACTAGGGCATTCAATCATGCCCCTAGGACCCTGCTTATTCCATACGTAGCGAAGGGTTTCAACAAGATCCTCTCTGCCGGTTTTTACCGCTAGATTATACAACCTACTAGCCTCAGGTATTACCGCTCTCCCACCCCTCGTTATGACGTATTCAAGCTGCGTTGGTGTGAGGTTCTCTAGCTCTGAGAGTATTCTGGAAGCAACGTATTCATTGAGTATATTTAAGTATTTCTTCGCTTTTTTAACGATCATTTCACCTGTTGGCCTACTGGAGTAGCTGGAAGCAATCTGATCAACTATTTCTTTGATCAACTCTAGTGCTTTCTCCTCCGGTAGCTGTAGATCGCTTGTCAGGGAGAACAATGCATTCAATTGATCAAAAACTTCACTTACAAGAGCATCTATATTGAAGCTAGTTTTAGTCTTCTTTTTCGTGGTTTTCTTCGTGGTTTTTCCTTCTCCAGCCTCCTTTGACTTTTGCTTAGATGAGTACTTAGTCGTGGGTGAAGCGTGAGAACTCTCCACTGTTGACTTAGGAGTAACCGTCTCTACGGATAATTTCCCCCGTTTCTTGTGCTTTGGAGACTTTGAGGAAATGAAAATCCCCTACTCGAGTCTACTTACTAACTGATTTACCTCCACTATTGAACCTCGCTAACTTCCTCCTCAATAGACCTGGCTATAAAGTAGCTTAGAACTAGTTTAGCAACGCTTCTTCTCGATCTAAGCTTTTCCAAGTACTCGATAACATCGTTTAATGTCGCATTATTATTAAAGACCTCTTGTTTCACCTGGTGAGCTATAGAGTAGAGAATTCTTTCGTAGTCGTAGTCTGTCTCAACTCGATCACTGTAATACTTATCTATTAACTCACTGACTATATCGCCAACAACGCTTTCAATAGTGTCTATTAGTTTCCTCCTATACTTTGTTTTCATAATTATCCCTGCGTTTTACTCCTATAGATTAAAGGAGTTATTAAGTATTATGGCTTTATAAAAGGGGTTCTATGCAGTTCTTTTCTATCTTGTAATCCCCCTCAACTTCTTGTTTCTTAAATACGAGTACTCCTCCGCACGGTAACTCATAGACCAAGGGCGAGGAAAACACCGTTATGACCAAGCCAGAGTGGTTTTCACGAAGACCTTCAACAGCCTCGTGGCCTCTAATAATTACTCTCCCATTGATTAGTGAGAGCGCCTTCTTAGAGACTATTTCTCCATATAAAACACCTGCTCCCCTAGGAGAGGGAGTATATGTTTCAACGTAGTCTGAGGGATCACTCCATAAAACCTCTTCTATTAATCTATGGTACTCTTCACCGCTTGAGTAGGAAAATGCTTCATGCAAACTACCTATATCCATAACTTTTAATGGGGGTCCCCCGTGAACGGCTAAAAATAATCTCTCCTTGAAAACTCCCAGTGGGAGCTCGTCGAAGAGATCTAGGGTTACTTCGTACAACTCATTTGCTTCAATACCATATTTAAGGCGCAGTATGATTGGGTAGTCATGTGGATACGGTTTTAACCATCTTGGAGGCTCGTGATTACCTCTTAATAGTACAACACGCTGTGGATAATTGGTCTTTAATTTCAAGGCGAATAATAGAGATTCTACTTGCATATATCCTCTATCAATGTAATCTCCTAGAAACACTATCACAGGCTCACCCGGGGCTCCCCAGTAGTGGTCTAGTATTGTTAAAAGGGTGTAGTAGTCTCCGTGTACATCCCCTATGAAGACGTAGTCGTCTTCACCGTGGAGCTCGATGAGGTTTTCAAAGTGTAGAGAAGAACCTCTCGGCGGTGTTTTAATAGTATTAAAGGCGTTTTCGACAATAGCTCTATATCGCTGCGGTGAAGAAGAGTCTTCCAAGACCTCTTCGTGTAGTCTACGTATTTCACTATTCTTTAACTCAATGCTCTGAAATTCAACCATGTTGAACACCCAGCACTGGGTACACAGTGTAGGATACATTCTTTAAATGTGAATGAACAGCTTCTTCAGCTAAGAACTTCTCGTAGAAACCCCATGCATGTATAACCGCTTCTACGGGGACTTCGCTGAGTATATGTACTTGTGAATAACCAACTGTAAACCCGGCTTGAATTAATTGATTCATTAATTGATTTAAGTCTTTTTTTGAAGCAGATGTAGCGTATATAAGTAGATAGTCGCCATTAAATCTCGGGACGTAGTGTTCAACTATGACTTTACGTACGTATGTGTAAAAATAGCTCTTTGGATTTTTTAAACCAAGTTTTTTCTTCAAGTACTCTATGATCTCACTGGTTTTATGGATTAGTTCTAGGGATGGATTAAACAACTTGAAGATTTCGAATAGAATCAGGGCAGTGTTTCCATCCAATCCCACAGACCCCTTTATATTGATCTCCGCGAGGTCTACTTTTAGGAGGTCTGGGTCTTCTATTGGTAGTAGGGTTTTTCGTATGGATTCGCATAGAATGATCCTGCATGCGGAGTACTCAAGGCGCTCCTCGATCTTGGGGCACTCGTCATCAATGTAGTATAGGTAAGTGGGGTTGCCTGTGTACGAGTAGTAACTTATAATTAGCCTATTTGGTTTCTTAAAGCACTCATGGCTGGATTTCTGTGATTTATATATAATGGCTATAGAGGGCCTTGCCTGAGAGATCTCTAAGGGGACCACGTAGTGTTTTACTACAATATTCTTCTCGATGAGTTTTTTAAGAGTTTTTGATAGCTTTGGCGTGCTCCACCCGAGAAACTCGCTTGTTTTACCTATAGACCTATACTTGTTAACCAAAGCTACAATTCTCCAGATTTCGTTTCTCTGCAATTGAATCACAATAGGTAATTAATGTAGAGGAGGTAGTAATTAGTTTCAATAATCAGTACGCTCGTGCTTAATCACCAGTTCATTAAACCATGTTTTCATCATATTTGCTCGGTCAAATGCCTTTCAATCACTATTCATTGTCGGGAGTACTCCTCATCGCTAAGTCTCTATATTCAACAAGTCCCTTAATTTAGTTTTCACTCTTTCAGCGACTAATCCACCATCTACTCTACCTCTAACAGTCTTCATTACTTCGCTCATAACTATATTGAATGCTTTGTCACGTCTTGAGAGTAGTTTTTCCTTGTTAGACTCAATTACGTCCTCTATGAGCTTATCGAGTTCTCCCAGCTCCGGCTTTTTCAATCCAAGGGATTCTATTGCTTTAAATACCGTTATACCTGGGTTTTTCGCGATGAATGCCAGTACATCTGGAATAGCCTCCTTAGCCACTATGCCTTCAGCTATTGCTTTTACAACCTGCTCAATTACCTGTTCGTCAACACTATCTATTGGTATACCCTCTCTTCTAAGCATTGGTATAGTGTTGACAAAAATACTTGCTATGACACTACAGGGTACTTTGTCTCCATATTTGTCTGCGAGATACTCGTAGAAGTCTAGTCTAAGGTCATTGATAATGGTCTCCGCAAGAGTCTTGCTCAAACTGTGTTTTTCAACAAGCTTCTTATACTTTACATCCGGGTGTTCTGGTACATACTTCTCAGCCATCTCAAGTATCTCTCTCGTTATCACTATTGGCGGTATATCGGTCTCGGGGTACATTCTTGCGGCACCAGGACGGGGTCTAGCATACCTAGTTGTTCCATCGGGGTTGGCAGCTCTAGTCTCCTCGGGTACACCGATGAAGGAGTATTTGGCTCTTTCAATCAGCGCCTTTAATGCTTTCTCCCCCTTTGATTTCTCATCGGCAACAATCACCACTGCGTCCTTTTCCAGGTTAGCTCCTAGTTCTTCGTAGAGTTTTTTCAATTCGTCCAGTGTGATACCATAGCTTGGGAGTTCATCGCTATGTATAATTCCTCCAACACCACCCCATACTCTCGCATAGTCGCTTAACTCTGTTCCAAATCTCCTCCCTGGTTGTAGTTCTTTGCCGAGCAACCCCTTGAATCCAGGTAGTGCAACCGCGAGTACTGCTCCATTTGGCGTTGAAAGTGCTTTCCTAATAATCTTGGATTGTGATTTCTCAAATACATGTGTTACGTCAACAATGTCTCCACGGAGCATTGAGGGGTTTAATCCTCTTCTTGCAAGTTCATCTCTAACTTCTAGTAGTTTGAGCTGCCTTTGAACTTCGTACTCAATTACTTTTGGAATCATGAACAAGTGCTGTATGCCCTTAATCTCTATTTTAGCTCCACCAGCGATACTTATATTGACGTCTTGCCTAATACTCCCAAGGCCACGCTTAGCCTTACCAGTTAGCCTTGCAAGCTGGCCTATTTTGAGGGCTGTTTTCAAAGCTAGTTCTGGGGAGTCTATGCTAGGGTCTGTTGCAACCTCAACTAGTGGTATTCCGAGTCTATCTAGTGCGTAGTGTACTTCTAGTTCTCTCTCTTCAAGCTTCCTAGCTGCATCCTCCTCTAGGCACAGGGTTTGAACTCCAATCCTTCGATCCTCGATCTTGATTTCCCCATCAACAGCAACGAGCATTGTTCTCTGGAAGCCGCTTACATTGCTTCCATCGATAACAATCTTCCTCATAACGTGTATTTCGTCAACTATCTTCATATTTAGGGCTTTCGCGATTGCCAATGCTATAAGCAATGACTCATCATCAACCATGTGCGGCGGTTCTTCGTCGGTTTCTACAAGGCATGATGAACCCTCTGCGGCGTCGTAGATATATAGCCTATTATGCCCCCACTCCAGTAGCGCGGCTGGATCCACTTCACCGATCTCGCTTCTAGCAGGCCTCAAATACCTCTTGAAAACCCACTTGTGTCCCTCAACAGGCTCAGGGCTTGTTGGGCAATGGCAAAACAGCTTTCTCTTCGTGTTTAGCTGTATGTGTATTTCGAGACCGACTTTCAACCCTATAGACTTGTAGAAATCACTATTCATTATTCCACCTTGGATACAATCCGGGTACGTGTCTATCATTGAATTCTCCAACGAGGTTTAATTCAAACCACTTCCTCACCTCTCCGAGATCCCTAGTGATCGAGCCTAGGATCCACGATAACTTCACGTATGCTGTTTCAGGTAGGATATCATGTCCTGGTATTACCCCAGCTTCTATCAACCTTCTACCCGTACTATATACGTTCATATTTACTCGTCCGAATAGGCATTGACTAGTCATAACAACTGGTATATTGTTTTCCACGGCTCTCTTAATAGACTCAATTAATCTATTTGCAATATGCCCTAAGCCAGTCCCCTCGACTACTATTCCGTGGAACCCCTTATCCACTAGGAAGTCGATAATTTCCTGCTGGAGGCCAGGGTATGCTTTAATGAGGGCCACTTTTTCATCAAACTTAGCCCTTAACTCTGGTTTCTTTACTCCACGATACTCAATGATCTTGCCTACAACTTTTATTTCACGCGTAATGGGGTTTACGAGAGCTATTGGCTTATCATTTATAGATTGAAAAGCATCCCTCCTACTTGTATGCATTTTCCTGACTTTAACACCTCTATGTACACTATTTAATTCATCCGAGGTGTTACTATGCATTACAACAACGGATTCTGCGAAGGGGGCTTTAGCTGCAACTAGGAAAGCACTTATAAGGTTGAATACAGCGTCTGTACTGGGTCTATCGCTACTTCTCTGTGCACCAACAAGTACTATTGGTACTGGCTTGTTAAATATACTGAAAGCCATTGCCGAAGCGGTATAGGACATAGTGTCTGTTCCATGAGCTATAACTACTCCTTGAGCTCCACTATCTATCTCCCGATACACCTCAAAGGCTATCTTCTCCCAGTGTTGTGGAGTCATGTCTTCACTAAATATGTTCATTACCTCTCTTGCATTAACAAATGCTACTTCACCTAGCTCAGGGATCCACTCAATAATTTCCTCCGGCTTCAATGCAGGTGTTACTGCACCTGTTGAGTAGTCTACTTTAGAAGCTATTGTACCGCCAGTACTAATCAATGTAACCCTCGGTAGCATAGGGTTTTGAGTTATTCTTGAAACTTCAACCTGGCTTGCCTTTCCCTCTATAGTAGTTTTTTCTATCGACTCTATCTTCGCCAAATCTAATCCAACATTATATCCGTTTTCAAGCTTAACTACGATTAGTGAAGAACTAGCATAGATCTCTGGCCTGGGAAGCAGTATTCCCCTAAAAACCACTCCCTCGACGAGTTTAACTATTACATAGTCGCCTGGCTTAATTCCTTTAGATATTAAATAGTCAGCAGCTCTACCAGTATATCCATGGTAAATAATCAATGACACCACCATTGACACATGATTAATGGATACTAAAAAGCTCTTTAATAAAAACCATAGTTGCTTGAATAGAGGATGTAAATTACCCACTAATACTTATGTAAGTATCCAGAGATCGCATAGTTGCTTGGAAGATGATGAATACCTTCACATATTTCTCGGAAAATCAGAAAATAATTGGTGAGAATAGCCTTCAATTAGCACTATAGCTGCATGATCATGTGGGGAAAGTCTCAGCTGCCTGTGGCTTTAGGAGCCTTCTTGCGTACTCAGCTCTATTCCTAACTCTCGGTGGCTTATTTTTCTTAGGCTTTGGCGGTATTTTCGGAGTTGCGCTTCTAACCTTTCCCGCTTTTGTCAGTGAGCCGTGTGTAGGCATATATATGCACCCATTTAGTTAAACCTAGATTAGTTATATTTAAAAATATCTTTTTAACTTAACACTATTGGTAGATGGGTAAAGAACATGTCTCTGCAGCAGAGTAAAGTCTATTTCGTAGAGGCTCCATTTGGAATTATACTAGTGAGCGATAACGATGAAATATTGGATTTTATTCAAACACCCAGTAGACTAGACGACTTAGTGGAGTACTTGATTAGCGTTGAGAGAGGCGAAGTAACACCCATACATGAAAAAGCAGTTGCTAAAATCAAGGAGAAAGGCTATTTAAACGTTGTTGTAGAACACTATGGTACAGCGAAAGCAGTGTCTCAAGCTGGGTTAATCCCCGAGGTAAAGCCAGGTAACTCCAAGGCTCTCTACATTAGATCCCTACTGCCAGAACTAGCAGTTAGATACGGCTTCGCATCCTCCCAAGAGGAGTTTTTCGCTAAGCTCCACGAGGTAATGATGGAGTATACGAGGAGGAAGTTGAGGAGAGAGGCTCAAAAGAGAGACTTACTCGCTGTGCAGGCGATTAGAGCTATCGACGATATTGATCGAACAATAAACCTCTACATTGCGAGGCTTAGGGAATGGTATAGCGTGCATTTCCCCGAGCTTGACGAACTTGTTAGAGACCACGAGGAGTACGCTAGGTTTGTCCACGAGCTTAGACATAGAGGGAACTTCACTGTGGATAACTTGCGTAAACTAGGTTTATCCGAGGAGAGGTCTTCTAAGATAGCAGATGCCGCAGCTAAGAGTATTGGTGCAGACTTAAGTGATTTCGACCTAGACTACATAGCGGTATTGGCTGGCATTATACTGGACTTGTATAGGCTTAGAGCAACCCTTGATGAGTACATTGACACGGTAATGAAGGAGGTGGCGCCAAATATTGTTGCCCTCGTAGGGCCTAAACTAGGTGCAAGACTTATGAGTATTGCTGGAGGCCTCGAGAAACTAGCTAAACTACCGGCTAGCACTATTCAAGTACTCGGCGCAGAGAAGGCGTTATTTAGGGCTCTAAGGACTGGTGGTAAGCCACCTAAGCACGGCGTGATCTTTCAGCATCCAGCAATCCATAAAAGCCCCAGGTGGCAGAGGGGTAAAATTGCTAGGGCTCTTGCAGCTAAACTAGCAATAGCCGCTAAAGTAGACTACTTTACGGGTAGATACATTGGTGACAAGCTAGTGGAGGAATTCGAGAAGAGGGTTGACGAAGTCAAGAAGCTCTATTCAAAACCACCACCTAGACCTGAGAAACCAGTGGAGAGGGAGAGGAAAAAGAGGGAGAGGAAGAAATAGTATTGATTGGGGTGATTAGAGTTGGCTATGCCTGTATCGATTAAACCCCATGATAAATATAGAGGAGTATATGTAGTGGAGTTAGAAGACGGTGGCATTAGATTAGCCACTAAAAACCTAGTACCTGGGCACAGAGTCTACGGTGAGAGGCTCTTTAAGCTCGAGGGCGTAGAGTACCGAGAGTGGAATGCTTTTAGGAGCAAACTTGCTGGTGCGTTATTGAATGGTTTAGCTGATCAACCTATATCCGAGGGAGATAAAATACTCTACCTCGGTGTAGCTTCAGGCACTACGGCTAGTCATATATCAGACATCATCGGCTCCAAGGGGAGAATCTATGGACTCGACGTAGCACCTAGAGTGATGAGGGAGTTCATCATGGTCGCCGAGGTTAGGAAGAACTTGTACCCAATTCTAGCTGATGCACGTAAGCCCCAGGAGTACCGCCACGTAGTTGAACTCGTAGATGGAATATACGCTGATATAGCTCAACCCGAGCAAGCATCAATAGTAGCCGACAACGCGGATATGTTCTTGAAGGATGGTGGATACTTGCTACTAGCTATTAAAGCGAGGAGTATTGATGTAACCAAAGAGCCAAGTGAGATCTACAAGAGGGAGATCAATACATTGAAGGAAAGGGGATTCGAGATCGTTAGTGTAGTCCACTTAGAGCCATACGATAAAGACCATGCAATGATCCTTGCAAGGTATCATAGAAAGAGGTAATACTTGAGAGAGATTAGAGATTAAAGCCTTTTTACTTAGATAATTTAAATGGGTATAATATTGCCAATGAAGGATGAGTTACTAGAGGAAGTTTTAGGGATAATAAAAAAGGCTCAATCTAAGGGGGATTTAATACTATATCCACGAGAAGGCAGGAGTGTAGATATTGTAACACGAGTACAGAATAAAGCACTATTATTGAAAGTCACTGAAAACATCGATGAGCTGTCAAAACAAGAGGTCTCAGATTTAAAGAAGGCTAGAGTAGCCTATGATGCATACACAGTGATTATAGCTCAAAGAGATGAGAAAGGGGATTTAGAGGATGAAGTAGTATATTACAAATACGACAATATAGTTGTAACCCCCAAGACACTTGAAGACTACATTGTTAAGGGCCAGAAATCGCTTGTTGCATACATTCGTGGGAACTACGTATTAAAAATAAACCCAGAGAAACTCCGAGAGAGAGCTAGTGAGTCGGGGATTTCAAGAGGTGAATTAGCGGATTTACTAGGTATTAGCAAGAAGGCTGTGTACATGTATGAACGCGGAGAAATGCACATTATACTCGAAAAGGGGGTTAAACTAGCGTCAATACTCGGCGAGGATATATTCGAGGAATTCGACATATTTAGAGATACTAGTCTTCATGGTAAAGTAAATGTAGGTTCAATGCCGCGAGATAAAGTTGAAAACGCGCTGTACAGGGTTGCTAGCACTATGCGAAAGCTATGTATCTCGTTCTCGAGAATGCCTGTAGATGTAGTCCTGAGGACTGAGAAGCCTATTTCAATAGTCAAAGAGACGGGTATGGATAGTAATAGAGAGAAAGTTGAAAACGCGGAGAAAATAGCTGAGAACACTAATACAAAGTTGTTCATTATTAAGACCCCTGGAGACGTAATACATCTAAGGAGAATCATCCAGAGAATCCAGGATGAGGACAACCATTGATATCGATATCGATAAAACACTTCATTAGATTGGTCTAATGTAATAGAAACTTTAGGGGGTTACATTGAAATTCGTGATCTCTGGTAGGCCGGGAGTCGGGAAATCAACTTTATTTAATTTAATAGTAGAGGCGTTGAAGAAGAGGGGCTACGTGGTTGGAGGGTTTATAGCCCCTGAAGTGAGAGAAGGCGGGATTAGACAAGGCTTTAAACTCGTGGATTTATTAACGGGTGAAGAGACATGGCTTGCTAGAAGAGGCTATCCAAGCAACACCAGGGTTGGCTCTTATGGAGTCCTCGTAGAAACCGCTGATAAATTAGCGTCTAAGGCTCTGCTGAGAGCTCTTGAAGTAGCTGATGTTATAGCTATTGATGAGGTTGGCCCCATGGAGTTAAAGCTTCCATCTTTTAAACAAAACTTATTGAGAGCTTTGGACTCGGGTAAACCCATGCTACTAGTTGTCCATCATAGGCTTGAAGACTCTGAAATTATGTCTAGACTAGGAGATGCCGTGAAAATCTTCGTCTCTGTAGAGAATAGAGAGGAGTTGAGGAATAAGATTCCTGGTGAGGTGGTTGCGGCTTTGGAGCGATTTAGACGAGTCTTAGAATCCTGGTAGTTTTCTCTCTAGTTCTTCTTTCTTAGTATTCATTATGAGTACCCTCTTCACGTATCCCCCTCTCGAACCATGTACTATATCTATTCTCGATGAAGGTAGTTTTAGACTCGTAGATAAGTAGCCTACTAGGCTTGAATTACATCTACTGTTGTCTCCAGCATCCCTGGTTTTAAATACTATTTCGTCGTTTTCTACCGTAAGGTAGTTTTCACGGGGATCTTCTTCGACACGGATGGTTAATACTACACCATCACTAGTCTCAGATATGTTTTTATCAAGGATTTTGAGAAGGTATTCGCGGAGTTCATCCATAGCCAAGGCTTCCTACACCAAATATTATTCCGTGGGCGGAGTTTATATGCATTATTACGTCGTATGCTGCTGAGACATACTCTTCAGTACTTCTACTAGTTCACCGTAGTCTGCACTGGCTTTAACTCCCCGGGGATCCATGTGTGTTCTAGAGCTAATCCAGCCCATTTCTCTGAGTCTCTTGATAACTCTAATAGTGCTCGGCATGTTTATTTTTAGTATTGAGCAGAGTTTATCAAGTCTATAGTAGGGAGCGTTGATCATGGATTCCTGGGCCAAGATCTCTAGGACTCCTCTAGATAAGCTACTAATCCACGGTAATTCACCTATGGAGGCCTGCATTTTGGAGGCTACTTCGGGGTCTATTATATTACAGGTCCACAAGCGACCTAGAACAACTGGTTTAGAGCCATCGCTACACTTGAAGCCCACTTCTTCGGGGTTCTTAGTAAATCCCCTCTCAATAGTGTTTGTACAGTACCATAGGTATCCAGTGCAATTGTTGATTGTTTTATATGCTTCAACGGCGCTTCTTCTAGCCTGGAAGAAAACTCTCACATAGTACTTGTAAACAAGGGTTATAAGCGGCTTTAGACTTATCTCTAGGGCAGCTGCTCTGAGTGCGATATTGGAGATCAATAGTCTGGAAGCGAATTCTTTTTCAAAATCTAGTTTAATGCATTTACTCCAATATCTAGCTAGTGTCTTACGTGGATATGTACAGGATAGAGGCCCTGTATCTGTAGCTGTTACTCCTAAATATGCCTCTCTTCCAAGGGATTTCAAAGCAGAGTCTATGTGTGGTATTGGCGAGCCATATGGATCTACGTCAACGTAGTCTGGAACAACACCTGTTACCACTAGGTTATTTAGTAGTGAGTTTGCTTCACTATTGAACGCCTCTAGTCTCCCAGCTAGTTTGTTTAGCTTTATATTCTTGTTGGTATAATAGTATGCCCTAGGATCTACATCGTTGAGTATTCCTCGGCCGCCAACTTCAAGCGCAATCCTTATACCTCTCACCCCAGTCCCAGAGAGAGAGTCTATGAAGAAGTAGTCTCTACCGCCAAGTACAACTCTAAGGAAGAGGACTGTGAGATCTCTGCTCAAGACGGCTTGTGGGTTGTAGAATACAGGCATCCACGCAGGTTCTAACCTTCCATCTGGTCTCCTATAGTACTCAAACCTGGGAACAATTACCTTTGCAAGGCCCTCCTCAATAACCTGCTCACTCCTATAATACGTCATTGCAGACACGCAAAGCATTAGTCAGGATGAGAGCTCCTCTTCACTACTCAGGCGGTTTACTATTCATCACCGATTATTACCATTTTGCAAAAGACTAATATATCTACTTTCTCGCCTTCATAATCACGTATTCCACAATAGCGTCCGGTGGATTAACCCCTGTAGCCCTCCTTAAACCCTCCCAGTTCGGAAAGGCATTAACCTCGAGTAGGTAGTATTTCTCAGTCCCAAGGTCATATGCAATATCTACACCTGCATAGTCGAGCCCCAAGTGCTTCGTCGCCTTTAAAGCGATCTTGAAGGGCTCCGGCTCCTCCTCCTCAGTCACTTTGACTCCACCGGCTCCCTGGGCAATATTAGTCTTCCAACTACTACTAACTCTCTTCATTGCCCCTATAACAGTGTCTCCAACAATAAATACTCTATAGTCGTATCCAGGCTTCTCGAGGAATACCTGGTAGTAGCTTGGTAATCCAAGGTTTTTAAGACTCCTAGTTATGTGGAAGGATATGTCTGGGTCGTATATTAGAGTACTCCCTAATCCAAGGCTCCCAATTATTGGCTTATACACAACTCTCCCCTTCTCCCTCGTAAACCTCATAGCCGAGAATGGGTTTTCCGTTACGAGTGTTTCAGGCACTGGTAGACTAGAGAGGTATAGTTTCAGGAGGCACCTCCACTTATCTCTCGTTACAATGATTGAGGCTGGGCTATTGACTACGGGGATTTTACTAGCTAGTGCTTCTACAACACCCATTCTCTTTAGAAAAGTATCTAGTGATAGATATAACCCAATATTCCTCAGTAAGCCGGCGTCTACGTCAACTAATTCAGCTCCATGATATACTTCAACACCCCTACTAGTGATCTTGGCGTCGAGCATGTGTGCTTTTAAGTAGAGAGGTGTATGCCCCCTCGCCTGGATAGCGCTCATGAGTTCTTGAGCCGCTGGGGGAGGACTCCTCCTATACTCTATTACGGCTATTTTCACCTCTCACGCACCTTTAAGGCAATAATGAAGTATATGGTTGAGACAATGGCTATTGATAGTGAAATGAGAGTGCTTAACAGTGTTTGTGCGACTACAGCGCCTATCACAGACCCCGTGGTCAAGGCGGCGAGTATTAATGTATAGAATCCCGCGGCTTCTCTCGCATCTAGCCTAGTATCTATTATCCTTGTCGCAGCTAGTAGCGTTGCCACTAGAAGACAGATTGATGCAACTTGCCAGTAGATGTCTCTCGCGACTACTAAACTTAGGGATGTAACTAAAACGAGTATTAGAATTAAACCAATTACTCTCTCTAATCTGGGCGTAGTCAACACCTCGCAGATTATTTTTTGGTAAAAGTCGCTTTTAATATTGAATACTCATTGCTTTAATTTATACAATACGTATGATAATATAGCTAGATACACTATTGCTTCAAGAGGCTCAAGGTTTAATAATAATTCTAAGCCTTCTCCAAGACCACGTGTTTTAAACTCCCTCCGCACTCTTTCATCTGTTGAAGCAAAAACCCCTAGAACTCTCTGTTTAATGGATAATGCCTCCTCAAATGGTATATAATAGGATGCTAGCCCGTGTTCACGCAATACGCTAGATAATAGGATAGATGGGGCCTCGAGAAACTTCGTAGATGTAACAACAACCGGGGATTTACTTGATACAGCTTCTAATACCTCTACGTACTTCTCGATGAAAGACTTAACGGTGAAGGCAAACCCTTCTCTACCATGCTCAAACAGCCTCTTCCCCCTAGCATTCAACTCTGTTCTATATAGCTCTGAAGCCGTGAAAAACGAGGCTAGAGTCATGTATAGTGTTGCCTCCACTAAGTTGCCTACGGGGATTATTTCAACTCCGTAGTGTCTAGCCATGGACTCTATGCTCCCAGTAGGTGGTTTTGGAGCTATTGCATAGTAATTAACTCCTAGAAGCCTCATTACTTGGATTGACTGTATCAGCTTCGAGTACTCACCCGTACTAAAGACTATGACTGAGTAGTCTTCACGGTAGGGCAGTAGATAGATGCTTACCTCCTCGCTTTCAGCGAGGACAGGGTGTTTACTGCTTTGGAATATTAATGAAGACCAGTAGAGGAGGCTTGCAGGGGTGTAACCGTAACCTGTGTACGAGTAGATTATGATGGGTCCGGAGCATTGTTTTAAAAAATCAATTATTTTGCTTGTTAAACCCCGGGCGTCTCTCTCAACTCTCTCTAAACCCCCTACTAGTGAGTCTATAGCACTGCTGTCTCTAAGCTTTTGCAGCAACTGCATTCTCTTTCATCTGGCTCGCTTGGTAGTAGCTCCACTATACGTGGTATTAGCTTCTTGACTTTATTTATGTTTTCATTCATGGTTTTTATAACTTCCTCAGCTGTCACGGGTTTCTCAGCCCAGACATCGTAGTCGGTCACCATTGCGATAGTGGCGTAGCATAACTGTGCCTCGCAGGCTAGATTAATCTCGGGTACTAGAGTCATGCCTATAATGTCTGCCTTAAAGACATCCTTCCAAACTCTACTCTCAGCTCTAGTGCTAAATCTAGGTCCCTCAATGCAGACGTAGGTTCCACGCTCGTGGATCCTTATCTCTGGGAATTCTGAGGCGGCTCTTAGAATTATCTTCCTTAAGTGATTACAGAACGGGTCAGCCATACTTACATGGGCTACTACTCCTCCCTCGAAGAAAGTATGTGGTCTTATACCCTTTGTCATATCTATGAATTGATCTGGTATAACGAAGTCTCCTGGTCTATAGTCCTCCCTGAGGCTCCCAACGGCTGATACAGCCAATACCCATTTTACACCGAGTGTTTTCAAAGCCCATATGTTAGCACGGTAGTTGACTCTATGTGGTGGTATTTTATGACCTCTTCCATGTCTAGCTAGAAAAGCTACTCTACGACCCTTCAACTCGCCGACTATAATATTGTCGCTTGTAGCACCATATGGTGTATAAATCTTCAATTCCTTGAGATTCTCAATTCCAGGTAGCTCGTATAGTCCACTACCTCCAATAACTCCTACTTCAACCTGTAGAGGTGGTTTAACAAGCAATTCTACCAGCCTAGGTAGCTACGAGTTTATAGGTCTTCCGGGATGGATCATACGTAATAACCCCCTTCTCCAATAGAACGTCTAGTGCTCTCCTATAGTATGTTTCCCCAACGTCTATACCATACCACTCATTGAATCCCTTGACTACTTCTTCATTAGTCCACTCAGATTTACCCATCTCCTTATAGGCTTCACTCATCATTCTCTTGATGAATTGATATGTATCCTCTAGCCTTGTCCATGGGTATTGAAACCAAATCCACTCTTTAACCTCTAGATAGTAGTAGTCGGGCTTAAACTTCGCAACGGGGCTAATCCACTGTAGTGCAGCCGTCTTCACGGTTTTTGGACTCCAGTTCGCCTCAATGTGGTCTCTAGCTAGCTTCAATGTATCCCCTGTGTCTACGATGTCGTCAACCACAAGGATGTTTAAGCCTGAAGCGTTGAGTCTATATGAAAACTTCAATATAGCCTTCTCCTCAACTTTAGCTGCCTCAGTCCAGTGCTGGCTCTGCACACTAGCTAGGTTCTCCACACTTAGGAAATCACATAGTAGTCTCGCGGGAACGTATCCCCCTCTAGCTACAGCTACGATTAAGTCTGGTCTATATCCATCTCTCTTAATTATATCTGCGAGGTGCATAGACCAGTCTACAATCTCATCCCAGGAGACTAGCTTAGTCCTTACACGCGGCATGCTCTCACATAGTCGATATATATGATAAGGGTTTAAAACCTCACTCGCTGAGTTATCTACGAGGCTGTTGAAAAGCGTTTGTGTAATGAACTTATGATCTAGGGTTATCTCTGCGCTAGTAGTAGTCTTGAGGGTGTTGTAAAACCATGTCCACTATGGTGAAGCAGTATTTTTGCCTTGTAGAGATCCCATCCGTACTTCGTATAGACTTCTCCCACCACGTGTATTGCTTTAACTTCAGCTATGAGTAAACTAGATCCTCCAACTTCAACCTCTTTTACAACTTTACACTCTAGGAAGCCCAGCATGTCTTCGAGGCCTGGTGTCTCTATTACACTTGACTTCACAGTCTTCAACCCTAATTGAGCGATCTTATCTACTTCTCTACCACTAACACTTCCAGCTCTATAAACTAAGTCAACGTGTTTATCACTTGGAATATTAATAGTGAACTCTCCTGTCTCCCTTATATATTGATAAGTAAGAGAACCCTTCCATATGGATAGTGCAACGAGGAATGGCTCATCAGAAACAGGTGTAACCCAAGACGCAGACATTACGTTTAATAATCCACTACTACTCCTCGAGACCACTAAGTACACTGGGCGAGGGTGGAGAACGTGGTACTCTGAGGGG
>Ga0326761_1000030_pt1 | contig 36730 bp, 38 predicted proteins | sample GCREP_P_FD_207739 | JGI IMG/M metagenome (GOLD analysis project Ga0326761, IMG submission 207739) | Hot spring water microbial communities from Geyser Creek Basin, Yellowstone National Park, WY, United States - GCR.EP_P | ecosystem: Environmental > Aquatic > Thermal springs > Unclassified... | reverse complement strand
CGGGCTGGAGGTATTCCCTCAAGTCAAAGAAAGCTGGACTTTTTGCATCCATTTCCAGCTGGCTTTCTACCATAGAGATGCTTCCGTATATTCACATGCGTCTAATGTATGTGCAGATAGAGAACCTTCACTGGCGGGAGTGCATGGAGAAATACAACGACTGGGAGTGGGCAGGCTTTTTCTATCTTGACCCGCCGTATCTTCCCGACACAAGGAGAAAACCCTCCGCATACAGATTTGAAATGTCCAAAAAAGACCACGAGGAACTTGTGGAGTGGCTTCTAACAAAAAGCAAAACAAAGGTAATGCTATCAGGCTACGACAACGACCTTTACTTTGAACTGGAAAAGGCGGGCTGGAAAAAGATTTGTTTTGATGTGGGATGTCATGCGGTGGGAAAGACAAGGGCTACAGGGCTTTTGGGAGAAAACGCATGCCTTGTAAAAGACCAGCGAAGGCTTGAATGCATCTGGACTAATTACCTTTTAGATTTCTGAAACATCACACATCCACCACATCATCCACCTCTTTCACAAGCTTTGCAAACCTGACCTTTTCCAGTTCCTTTGTGATGAGATAGTAGCCAAGCTTGTTAGAGTCTGTGATTATGTATTTGCCGTAGCCCTTTACCACATAGCCTCCCTTTTCAGAGGGTTTAAACTCAAATGGCTTCAGAGGAAGAACCACTCCAAGCACTCCCTTGTTCATCAGTAGCCTTGACGCTAAACCCGCCGTGTGAAAACCAACCGCATTGCCATATTTGTGTGCCATTTCCAGCCTTGCCCTTCTCACAAGGTATTTCTGAGAAACTTGGTGGATGATATGCCAATCCTTGTGTGGGTATGGAAGGATTTGAAGAATTGGACTTTCCTTCTCAAAGAGAACTCCACTTGGAGTTTCTATTGTGAATTTTTTGATGTTGGATGCGTAGGTAGAGTTGCCGTAGCGAATGAACCTCAAACCTATCAGCACTCCCTTTATCCACAAAGACCACACCTCCATCCTAAAAGGTTCATCCATCTTGAAAAATCCCTTTATCCACTCAGAACCAGTCCAAGTGAAGGTCATATCGTAGAAAGTTCCGTTTGTTAGCTTTTCCACAAACTCCTGAAACTCTTTCCCGTCTGCAAACTCGTCCTTTTCCAACTGTGTTTGGGCAAACTTCACGGGATACTCCTCACTCCATCCAGCAGCATACCGCCAAGTTTTGTCAGAGAGTTCATGCTTCACATTAAAAGCCAGCTTCCAGAAGGGAAAGGCAGAGGTTTCCACCACCTTCCCGTCTTTGGTTTCAAACACAGTCTTGCTTTCAATAACATCCCTCACTTGCAAGTCCATGGCTTTCACCTCCCGTAGTATTTATTAACCACCCACTTTGGAATTTCCTGACAGGAGAGGGTTAACTAAGTATCTGGTTTTTTGCATGAGTTAGTTAACCCTGTATTTCTGGAGATTTTAACTAGAATAATAGGTATGATGGAGAAGAGGGTGAAAAGAGGAGTGGATGAGTTTAAGCGTGAGAAGATAAAGGAGTTTTTTAGGGCTTGTGGATGGTGGATAGGCAAAGTGCACCAAAAAGCGGGTGCGACGATGAGGGATGACAAGGGCAGGCTTGTGCATCTTTTCTCGTATGCGGATGCGTGGGATTTGATGGAGATGATGAAGGAACTTTTGGAGGATGAGGAGAGGTTGAAGAAGGTGAGAGAGGAGGTTAAAAAGTTAGAAAGGTAGCTTATACCTTGAACTCCAGTCTTTCGCTTATGAGATCCATCACCGCTTCCGCCAACGCCTCCCTTTCCTTTCTTGGCATCCAGTCCCAATCTGCTTTTCCTTTAAACACAATATCTAAAATTTCGTGAGGTTCTAATCTATCAATGTAATATCTCAACCAGTTTCTCCATAAATCCTGTATCCAGTCTTCCGTATCTCTTATTTTCTTTTCCTCAATTAGCCTCTTCCTTAAAAGTTCAAGCCACTCCTCTGGACTAAGCCCTGCCCATTTTTCTTCCTTTTCTGCCAACTCTTCCAGCCTGAAATAAATAGCATTCGCCATTTCTTCTCTTTCTTCAGCGGTCAAGTAGTCCCATTCATACAGCCCGTTCAACATCTCTCCCAGAATTGACTTTAAACTCCACCCCCAGCTTCTTGCCTTGTGTTCATCTAACCACACAAGCAAACCTTTTGCAAGGTTTTTTGGTCTTTCAAAATCCTCTCCTTCAAGCACATAGGATATGCGTTCTATGAAGCTATCTGTTATCCTCTCTCTGTATTCTCCAAGTGAGAAATTGAGTATTACTCTGCGAAATTCCCACAATTTCCACCACTCCTTCTGTGAAACGTTCTTTTTCTCCCGGAAGAACTTCTCAAAGAAATAAAAAAGCGTCTCCCGTTCATCCATTAGCAGTCCCCAGTATTCCCTCCAGCATCCCAACTCCTCTTCACTTTCATAGTATTGCAGTGCTTTCTCGCACCACTCCCTTATCTTCCACCCACCAATCTCAGCATCCCAATCATCATCCTCCACGTGATACACCTTCAAATCAACAGAAGAAGCCCTATCTATCCACTGATCCAGCATGAGAGGATAAGGGACAAGGCAATAGTCCTTAAAGGCATTCTCAAAAGGACGCAACTTCCCGCCTTCCTCTACAAAATACTTAAAGCCTTCGGCAGGGTCAAACTGCCTAAATATCTTCTTTACTTCTCCCTTCCACACAAAAGTTCCTACCAACTCCATAGCACCACCTCCTTCAGGTAATTATTTTAGCTAAAATTTCCAGAAGTGTAGAACAGGGAACTCAGGGTTAGGTCTTCGTATCTTTTCCAGACAAGTTTGAGAAAGTCCCTTATGGGTTTTATGGCGGACCAGGTGGGTAGCGGTGCATAGAGCTTTGGAAAGCCCTTCACATAGGTAGTCTTTTGTCTACTACCTTGTTTAGCAACTCCAAAGCTTTGTTTAAAGACCGCTTTTCTAAAACTGTCCTCATGCCACCACCTCCTTTCAGGTAAATAGGGAGTTAATTAGTTAACCGCATCCTGAAAGTTCTTAGTCCCGCCCTTGTATGTAGGGAACTCTTCTCCCGCCAGCTTTTGGGCTAACTCCCTGAGGATGTTATAGCTAAACTAAATCAAAGGAGAATGAAAACCCAAGAAATCCTCTTTAGAAAAACCTCTGCTATTCCAAGCCCAAGCTTTGGGCTGTTTTCCCTTTACAAATACCCTGCCAAGTTTATCCCACAGGTGCCCGCTTTTGTGATGGAAAGCTATGCTAAAAAGGGCATGCGTGTTTTTGACCCTTTTGCGGGCTTTGGAACTGTGGGCTACACCGCTCTGCTTTATGGCCTTGACTACGAACTCTGGGACTTAAACCCACTGCTTAAGCACCTTCACTCCCTTTGTGAAACCCAGCCCAAGCCTTTAGACAAACTAATTGATAAAATCAAAGCCCAACCTCAGGAGTTTTTGCCAAACTGGAAAAACCTCTCCTACTGGCATCCAGAGGAGTTTATCTCACTTCTTTCCAAAGCTTGGACTTTTTACCACCAGACTGCGGACGAACACACTAAAGGGCTTTTGCTTGTGCCACTTCTAAAGCTTACAAAACACTTCTCTTATGCGGACGAAAAACTTCACAAGCTATACAGGTCAAAGCACGCCAAAGAGAAGGTAGAAAGACTTTTGAAGGAGGACTATCACGAACTGTTTTTTGGCATGCTTGAGAGGGAGCTTCAGAAAACTCTTCAAAAGCTTTCTGAGTATCAAACTCTCAAGCCTCAAAAGGTAAAAAGCACGGTGAAGGCGGGTGTGGACGTGCTGGAGGAGGAACTAAAAAAGCCCGTGAATATCCTCATAACTTCTCCGCCATACCTTCAAGCCCAGGAGTATATCAGAAGCACAAAGTTGGAACTCTTTTGGCTTGGCTATACTGAAGATTTCATTCAAAGCCTCTCAAAGAAAGAAATTCCCTACAGGAAAGTTCCCGCCATAGAGGTCCTCTCTGAAACTTATCACTCCTACAGAAACTCTATTGAGGAAAAACACTTGCTTGGTTTGTATGATAACTACTTTTTTGCGGTTCTTTCCACGCTTGAGAGACTGTCTGAAAAAGTCTCAGACTACATGTTTGTTTTTGTAGGGCCTGCTAAAATACGAGGGCAAGAAATCCCAATACATGAGATTATCTGCCAGCACTTTGAAAACAAAGGAAACTGGGTGCATGAAAAAACCTACATAGACAGGATAGTCTCAAGGGTTATGTTCCGTGCAAAGAAAAATCCTGCCACAGGACTTGAAGACCAAAAAATAGACAAAGAATTTCTGGTTGTCCTGAAAAGAAGATAAACAGGGTTAACTAAGTCAAAAGCAAGTCAGGAACAGTTAGTTAACCCCCTTGACAATTCAGGAGATTTTGACTAAAATTTTTTCCTGAAGGAGGTGTTAGCTATGGAGAGGCTGTTGCCCGTGCAGTTGGAAGCTTTGGAAAAACTTATTGAGGAAAACAGGGGGCTTGTGGTCAAGATAGGAAACAATTATGAGATTAGCAGGCCCCTTGCTTTGAAGCTGTGGCAGTATCTTGTAGCGAAGGTGATGGAGGTAGGTGGGAGTATAAAGGAGAGTGTGAAGGTAGATTATGCAAGCCCTGATATGGTGATAGTGAGTGTGTCGTGCACTGTTATAGTGGGAGAGAGTGAGATAGTTTTGTGTGAGGTAGGAGAGGCTTACAGGAGTGAAGGAAAGGGAGACACTATGGCAAGGACCGCCTATACAAGGGCAATGAAGAGATTGCTTGAGAGATTGGTGGGAGAGGACTTTATCAATCAAGTGATTAAGAGGATGTTTCCTGATACAAGGGAGGTTCCCGCCTCTGACAAACAAAAGCAGCTTATAAAAACCCTCGTTCAGGAAGGAAAGCTTACAAGGGAGATGGTGCAGGAAGTTTTAGGAGAGGGATTTTCCCTAAATCAAGCTTTGAAGGAGAACACACTAACCTACTCTCAAGCAAAGGCATTGATTGAAAGGGCACTTGGGAGGAGGACATTCAATGGGCAAGCTAATTGAGTTTATGCTGGGTGCCCTCTTGGGTGCCCTCATGGGTTTTTTGTTCTTTGGGAGCCTCTTTGGAGAGGACCCTATTCAGAGAGAGAGTGCCAAAAGAAGCCAGAAAGCCCACTGTGAAGCCTATAAGGAAGAACTTCTTAGACCACAAAGCCCGCAGGAGTTTGAACATAAAGCAAAATTATATTCTAAGCTTTGCAAACAAAATTAGAAATTGACCCCCACCCAACGGATTAATACTAAACGAACTTTCCTCCAACACCTCAATCGCACGCATGCTGTTTATTACTGACCTTGCGTGTTATTTGCATAAGATTGAAGAAGGCTTTTATAGACCTTCCACACATACATGGAGTTTTCCTTTGCCTTTTTGCCCTTGTTGTAGCAATCCACTGCCCTCCAGCTGTAGCGGTAGGTGTCAATGCAGTGTCGCAAAACCATTGCACCCACATAGACGTTATAACAGGGTTCCCAAAGCAAAGATGGGTCTATTCCGTGCTTTTTGAGGTAGGCAAACCACGAGGAGTTTATCTGCATAAGTCCTATGTCGTAGGTTCCGTTTTTGTTGCGGTTTATTGCCCTTGGGTTGAAGTTGCTTTCCACCTTTGCTATAGCCCAAAGAAGGTGTGGAGATACTCCATAATACCGCCCCGCATCCTCAAAGCAAAAACAAAAGGCCACAGCGGGAATAAGCAGGAAAAGCAGCCTCACAGCTCAACCTCAAGGTTCTCTGTAAAGTATCTGATAACACGGTCCTTTTCCAAAACCATCACCATCGCCAGACTACCTCTCCTTTCCACGCTTATACTGTTATACCTGTATACCACCAATCTCTCTACATCCTCCTTTTGATAAAAACATGCGATATACTCTGGCTTTATAACTATTTTGGTGTAGTAGTCATCCTCAAAAACGGGTTCTCCATTCCAAGTTAGAACATTTACCCACTTCGTATCAAGGGTCTTCTCAATGCGGTTCTTTATCAATACCATGTGGGAGTAATCTCTGGTAAAGCAATACTTACAGGAACCGATAACGTCGCACTTCAAAATGGTCTGGGCACTGCCCAAAACCTCTCCATCTACCTCAAAGGTTATGTCAAGAACGGAAAAGGGATTTAAAACCTTGCCATCCGCCCTTATGTAAGCCCTAACCCTTTTGCCCTCCAACGCAGAGTTAAAAACCCTATCAAGAAGGTCTAAATTAGTCTCTTCTTTTCTTTCCATCTTTAACTATCAACACAACATCCGCTTTGTTTGCCCACGGAGAGACTGCCTCCGTCTCCTTCACAATTCCCACTACTAAACCCTTCCTCAAAAGCCTTCTGCTTAGCTTCTCCGCTACCTCTGGAGAACACTTAAGCACCTTACCCACTGCTTACTCCCAGCTTGTAATACCCTCTTGCATTGCTAAACTCAGGCTCCTCTGGAATGTAAACCTCCATAGGTGCATTATCATCCGCAGAGAAAACCTCAGGACGCACCAAATACGCCCCTCCTCCCGCCACAATCAAATCCGACTTCTCTCCATAGAGAACGCCCAACTCCTGCCTTAACCTTGCCTTGATTATCTCATTCCACTGAATTAACGCCCTCTCCTTGTATTGAGAAAGGTCTTCTCCTCGCCACTTGCCCTCCAAAAAGATGTTCACAAGCCCAGATAAAGGCTTTGTCTTTAAAACACCCTTCTGGGTAGGCAACAGGTCCCTAAATATAGACACCGCAGTTATTACTCCAAGATTGGGAATAGTCCCAGAAATTTCTTTGATAAGCCTTCCCTCCTCCACACTGTAGGAAAGGTAATCCACCGTGTTGAAGCCTATGTCTATGATAAGCCCTGAAGGGAATTTATCCATAACATCAGTGCAAATCCCAAACCCTTGGAATGCAATTATGGACTTCATGCCTATGCTTGAGAATATCTTGGTAAGTTCTTTCCCTCTCTCCGCATAGCCCGGAGGAAGTCCTGTAATAACCATAGCCTTCTTCGGAGGAACGCCAAGCTGTTCCAACACATACTTTGTAATCAGTGGATAATACTTGATGAGTTCGTCTATTCCCGCTATCTCAATCCTCTTGCCTGAAAACCGTGCCTTTTCACCTACCACATAGTAGGCACCCTCATACTCAATGGGCTTTACATCCTCCACGCCCGTGCTAATCCAAAAAGCAATCCACGTCGGGAACTTAAACTTCCCTTCATCGTAAACTACTTTTGTGTGCCCAAACCCTATATCCAACCCTATCACCTTCATGGGAATTATTTTAGTAAAATCCCTTTTGTGGAAGGGCAAACTGGGATAACCTTTCTCTTATAAGCTGCACATACTGAGGGTTTTTCTCTATCAGCACAAAATCCCTTCCCAGCATTTTAGCAGCATATCCCGTGGTTCCTGTGCCTGCCAATGGGTCTAAGATTAGGTCTCCTTCTTTTGTGGAGACGAGTATCACCCTTTTTAGGAGTTCCAAGGGTTTTTGGGTAGGATGAGGAAGCCTTTCTTTTTTGCTACATGTGGGAAGCATCCACACGTTAGCACCGATTTTGCCTATACCAAAGCTTTTGGCGTATCCTCTGTTGAAGGTGTATTTTTTCACGCTTTTGTCCTTGACTGCCCAGATGAGGGTTTCGGTGGCGTTGGTAAATCTCACTCCAAGCCAGTTGGGCATAGGGTTTGTTTTCACCCAGATAACATCGTTCAAAATCCAAAAGCCCAAATCTTGCATGATTTTGCCTACTCTGAATATGTTGTGGTAGGTGCCCATAATCCAAAGGGTAGCGTTGGGCTTCATCACCCTTTTGACTTCCAAAAGCAAGCCTTCAATGAAGCTATCATACTCCTCAAAGGAAGAAAAGCTGTCCCACTCTTCAAAAACTCCTTTAACCAGCGTTTTTGAGTTCCAGCGTTTTAGCCTCTTTCCTTTTAGCTGCAGAAAGTAGGGAGGGTCTATAAAGACCATATCAAAGACCTCTGGTGGCATTTTCTTTAGCACCTCAAGGGCATCTCCTTGGATTACTGTGTTTTTGATATCTTCTATGCGATGCCACATGGTGTTATTTTATTTTCTGTGAAAGTTCAAAGTGTTGAAGAGATTTTAGAAGAAATTCGTCTGCTTCTTCAAGAGGAGGAAATTCCGTTTAGGGAAATCATGGACCTTCTTTTGCTTGCAATAAGCCTCATGAAGGAAGAACTCTACTCCCTGCTTGGACTAAAGGAGGAAAAAACAAAAGAACCGCAAAAACGAGAAAAACCTAATCCCCCAAAACCTCAAGAGGAAGAACCTATTCCAGAGGAAAATCTGCCATGCCTTCACTTTGTCCGTGTAGGAAGACCTGCTGGGAGAAAGGATGCGGTGCCGAGAATGAGCTTGAAAGAGTTCTTTGAAAAGGAAATCCTCCCACTTCACAAAGAGACAGATTGGAAAGAAAAAGCAAGGGAGATAAGGGAAAGGATATTGAAAGGTGAGTTTGTTATAGCAAGTCTGGAGGATTTTATCGGCTACCTATACGCCTATATGCTTTACGAAGATGTCCCCGATTACTCTTTCCCTGCTTCCCTGCGGGCTTCCTCAAGTATTCTCTCGTAATCTACAAGTTCTGGAGGCACTCCGTGTTCTATGGCGTGTTCCCGTATTGCCCTTAGGATTTCCCTTGTAGAGATTTTTGGCTTTGGCTTTTGTTCTTGGGCTGTAGGCTTGGGTTGAGGTGGTGGAGGTGGAGAAGGAGGTTGGAAAGTTTGTTGAGGTGGAGGTGGTGTAGAAGACAAAGACTGACTTTGGAGGAAGGCCATAAACTGTTGGAAAAGTTCCTGTGGATTGGAAGAAACCGCTTGTGTGCTTCTGCCACTAAGAAAATTTCTCACCAGTTCCAAGGTCTCCTTTGATGTTCTCTTAGTGCTTCCAGAGGGAATGGAACTCAGAAAAGCCGAAAGGAGTTCTTCTATCACAGCAGACAAATTGCTAAGCCCACGCCCTCTAAAGTCAAAAACTATGTCTTCCCTCAATGTAATCGTGACCTTTATCCTCCGCATAAGCATAAATATACCACAAATCCCTCTGTATTGAAGCAAGTCTGCACATACAAAACTGGCAGTCTATACTTTCTGAAGTATGCAAGTATACACATAAAAGACTGGTAATCGTCTGTATGGATGGATAGCGGTATTCCCATCCTAAGCCATCTATGGCGAGGGTGGGGCGGGAAGGGAGGTTTGGACATTTAGGTGGAAAAGGGATAATAGCGTTTTCTGACTTTTTTATGGAAGGGAGAAAGAAGGGAAAGAGGGTGGCGTGATGGGAGGGTGTATATACTGGCTTCTGTATTTCTGGAAGTTTTTGGTATGTGTATGCGTGTGTGCTTTTGGAGGTATTCTATGGAGTTATAGAAGGACGGATGGATACACGTTTGGAAGTATTTTCTGTCTGTATGGAGGGATTATAGGAGTGTCAGGTTTAAAAGCTTGCCCAGTTTTTGAACCTTCTCTTTGTTTTGGAGGAGTTCTAAGGTTTTTTGGATGTGAGGGAGGGCAAGATGGCTTGCTTGCTTTTGGTAGTGTTCAATTGGGTGAGGGTTTTTTCTGTCTTTGTCTTTGAGTTTGGGAAGGTCGTGTTTGAAAAAGGAGAATATTTCTTTGCAAGTGCAGAATTTAGCATTTTGGACTAAAGTTATGGCCATGAGGTATTGGATAAGTTTAGCGAGGGCTTTCCCGTTTATGTGCTTTTGGGTTTTGTTAGCCCAGTCTTTGAAGACAAGGTAAGCGTAATAGAGTGTCATCTGCTGGGAGTGTGAAAGTTTGTATCTTTGTCTTTGGCTGAAAACTCTCATGCCCAGCTGAAATTCTCCCTCTTTGAGAAGTCTGTCCAAGTTCCAGCATCTGCACAGGTCCTCTAAGGTAATTCTCCTTTCCTTTTCATCATCCCATAGAAGGTCTGCATACTTTAGGGCTTTTTTGCCTTTCCGCCGTCCTCCTTTTATCCGCCAGTCGTCTTTGGGCATGTTTTTATTATACCCCCACCGCTTCACCCGTATACTGAGGAAATTCTCCTCTAAAACTGTTGATAATTTCCTCACTTCAGGGTATAATTAGCCTTGCGGCGGAGGCAAGCCTTGAGTTTCTGGTAATTTTAGCTAAAATTATATCCTGAAGGGGTAAGGAAGGATGTTTAGGTTGGAGTTTGAGTTTGGGCAGGTGGAGGTGATGGGGCTGTTGAGGAGGTTGTTGATGGCTAAGGGGAGGGCGTTTGAGGAGAATAGGAAGGAGTTTGGGTATTCACTTGCGGAGGTGGTGAAGAGGTCTGAGGGTAGGGAAGGGTTGTATGTGCCTTACAGGGCGAAATACAGGGCGTTGGTGAGGTTCAAGGAAGATGTGGTGGAGTTTAGGTATAGGAGGAGGGTGATAGGGAGGGCGAGGTTGCCCAGGAGTTTGGACCCGCAGGATTGTCATGTGGTGTTGGAGATAAGGAATGGGTCGGTGTATCTTGGCTTTTACTATCCTGAGAGGAACCTGCCCATTAGGAAGGGGATGAGTAAAGGAGAACTTTTGAAACTTTACAGGCAGATGGCTTTTTATCATGTGCCTTTGGAGTTTCGGGAGGAGATTGCCAAGCATTTGAGGTCAAAGAGGGTGTTTTTTGATGACAATGGAGAGGCAAGGCCAAATTTTGAACTCAGGTGTATAGAGGAGTATTACAAGCATGCGAGGGAGGGAAGGTTTTTGGCGCTGTGGAGTAGGTTCAAAGCCCTAAGGGATGAGATAGCCCTTGAGAATAAGAACCTTGTGTATGAGGTAATGCGGAGGCTGAGGGTCAGGGCTGAGGAGTATGCGGACATGTTCTCGGAAGGGTTTACTCAGCTTATGAGGGCTGTGGGCATGTGGGATCCTGAAAAGGGAGCCCTCTCCACCATTGCCTACAGGCAGATAATGGCACAGCTGATGAAGGTAATGGAAGAAAACAAGCCTTATCTATCTCTGGACGTGCCCATAGGCGAAGACGGAGACACCTTCGGAGATATGCTCCACGACCCAAGAAGCTACGAAGGAGAACTCTTCTTCTCTGTAGCGGAGGTCTTCTAAGGAGGAAAGCGTCATGTTTGCAAGAATTCTAAGGTTAACTAAGTATCAAAGAAAATGTGAAGGCTTAGTTAACCCTTAAGAGGAGGTGGTGGTGATGGATGGGTTGATTGTTAAGCTGGATGAGTTGAAGAAGCGGGTGAGGGAGGTTTTAAAGAAGCGTAGGGCGTTGGAGAGGGTGGCAAGTAGGAAGGGCTATTCGTTGAAGGGTATAAAGAAGAATGTTTATGTTTATGTGTGGAAGTATGAGGATGGTCAGGTGAGGTGGAAGTGTTTAGGGAATGTGAACAAGGTTGGGTTGCCAGAGGGTGTGTCGGAGGAGTTGCTGAAGGAGATAGAGAAGATAGATGCGGTGTTGAGGGAGGTGGAGAGGCATTTGGATGAGGCGATGAAGTTATTACCATGAGGAGGGAATTTGGCGTGGGTTTCTGTAGCTTGTTTCTGACGGAACCAGCATGCTTAGGTTTTCGTCGCACAGTCTTGAGGCAATTCGGTAGTAGAAGTTCACCTCTCCTTCCAAGAAGTAGGTGAGGTTGTGGTTGGTGGTGATTATGGTTTTGAATGGTTTGGTGTATCTGTAGTCAATGAGGGAGAAGAGTTTAAGCCAGAAGTTCTCGTGGAAGCCCGAGAACACGAGGTCATCTATGGCAAGGAGTTTAGTTCTGTAGAGGGCGATTTCATCTTCATTCCAGACCTTTGGCAGGTCTACAAACCTCACAAACATGCAGTCATAGACATCTACTCCTCCATACTTTAAGTGCTTGTTTTTTGCGTAAGCGTAGAGGAACTGTTTGACTGCAGAGGTTTTGAAGGTTCCTGTGGGTCCGAAAATCACCAGAAACCTTTTGTTGGACCGCATAAACTCCTTGATTGCCTGAGAGAGGCTTATAGGGACCTTCACAGGAGGAATATCCTCAAGCCCAAGCTGAGCGAGAATTTCCTGCATGGCTAACCTCCTTTAGATAGTTTTCAACCAAGTTTTTGATTTCCAAGGTGGTAATCCGCCTTCCTTTAGCATCCTTGAAGTCTACAGCTCCTTCTTTGATGTCGTGTCTGTATTCAATGAACCTTCTGAAGAACATCTCTTTGGTGGGTTTGTGCTTGAGGAATGCGTAGGCGTAGGTTTCCAGAAATGCCCTCAAGATTGTTTGAAAGTCCTTTTCAAGGTCAAATCCTGACTCCATGAGATACCTCTCAAGGGCATCATCTAAAAGCTTCATATACCGTTTCATATCATCCTCATTATAGATAAAGCGAACTCCAAACCGTCTTATGGAAAAGTCGTTCAGTCTAATCAAAATGGCTGCAAGCTTTCTGTTTGGAAATTTTAGTCCTCCATCCCTTTCCAAAGAAAACTGAACCTTTTCCTCAAGGGTCTGAAGGTCTTTTGCTATTTTCTCAAGGAGTTTTTCCGTCTCTTGGAGTTTGCCCTCCTTTACATAGCTTTGGGCTTGCTGGACTTTCTCACGTAGTTTTCTCACTGCACTGAGAACTCCTCTCAGGGTTATGCCCTTCTTTCTATCTCCCGTCTCCTCTTCTTCTACACCTTCTATAGCCTGCCAAAGCATTTCCTCTTGCCTTTTTGCGGACATCTCCGCCTGCAATTTTTGGATGCACCTGTATAGCGTTGCGGGGGAGATGATTTTTCCTGTTTTCCGCCAGTATTCAAGCCTTAGCTGTTCTTCAGACAGTCCTTCCTCCAGCATCCGCCGTGCCAGTTCCATATGTTCTTCATCTCCCGCCTTTGGGCGCCTGTTTAGGGCATCAAGGAATAGATGGCTGTATTGGGCAAAGATTTCTCTGTCTTCCTCAGAGAGTTTTTCCCTGAATTCCTCAAGGGAGGAGTATGGATAGGAGTTGAAGTCCTCCAGAAGTTTTTCTGCCCTTTTCCTTCTCTGGAGTTCCTCAAAAAGCTTTTCTGCGTTGTAGGTTCTGTAGCCATTCTTAAGTAGCCACTCTACAAGTTCCTCAAAGGTCTCTCCCTGAAAGCCCTTTAAGTCCTCCAGCTTGGCGGCCTTCACAGAATTAAAGGCTTGGAGAACTTCGTGATAGTATTTCTTGAGGACTTTTGCTTCCTCTGGGCTTTTGGGCAGGCTATCCACACTCTGCACATGAGGGTCCTTTGCCCTCTGGAGAAGTTCTTCCAAAATAGCCTTCTCCCTTTCCCTCTCCCTTCTTTCCTTTTCCTGCCTTAGTCTTTCCCAAAGCTTTTGCAGAACCGCTTGAGGAACCTTGTAGTTTGGAAACCGTGCCCTTATTTCTACCTCAAACTCCTCCCGTGTAAGTTCCAAAAGACTTTCATCCAACTCCACATCTTCCGCATTTAGCACGGGCATGCTTTCCACACACTCTCTGATTTTCTCCTCTTCCAAAGCGGAAAACTTGCTAAAGTGTTTGAGGATAAAGCTGGACACAATAGAGTATTCATTACCCTCTCCAAACCTGCCCTTAGTTCTTTTTTCGTGTAGCCTCTCTTTTATTAGCCTATAGATGGCTTCCTCTGACACCGCCTCGTCGTGAAGGCAAAGCTCCTCCACAAGACTTCTAAACTCCTGCCTTGCTTTTTCTATCACACCCACCAAAGCCTTCGCATGTTCATAAAGGTTCTTAAGTGCCCTCTCCGACAGAGGAAGCTTTTCCTTTATCAAATACACAAAAAAGTCCTTCTTGCCATGACTTTCCAGCATCGCCTCCTCCACCACCATGCCCACCCACTCCCTAAACCTCTTCACATCCTCAGCTTTAAACGCCTTCCCATACTCGGACAAAAACTCCTGAACCCGCATACCTTCTTCTAACTTGCCATTTAGAAGTTCCAAAAACTCCCTGTCCAGCCCGCCCTCCTCCGTGAAGATGGTTTTTAGCGAAAAGTGGTAAACTGCTGTAGACGGATTGGTTATTATTTGCAAATTATTCTCATTTAGCCAGTAGGAAACTGTTTGTTGTGGAATTCCGAGTAATTCTTCTATTTCATACTGGCTTTTTCCTTGATTGTAGAGTTCTTTTACAAGCTGTTTGAGTTCTTCTTTTTCCTTTTGGAGGGTGTCCTCTAGGATTTTGTAGATATAGGGACGTGAAAACCCTGTTTCCCGCATAATCTCTTGGATGATTTGACCTCTTTTTCTGTAGAAGTCTTTGCCCAGTTTGTTTTTGATGTTTAGGTAGTGCTTCAGAACGGACTGCTTTCTTTCTCTGAGGGTGAGTGGTTTTTGTTCAGACCTGTTGAGGCGTAGCTGGACGATGATGATTTTTTCTATGGGAATTTCTTCGTTGACTACGAGGGCTTTGGCGGATGTTCTGCCTGCACTTTTGAGGGCAAAGTAGGTGTGGTGGGTATCAATGAGATGCAGCCCTTGCAGACCTTCCACGTGGGCACAGACGATGAAGGGTTGAAGGGCACCTTCAAGGATATACTCTTTGAGGTTTTCCACCCACTGCGGGTCTATTTTTTCCCTCACATAGAGTTCCTTTGAAAGAGGTTTTACTTCAGACAGCGAGAGGTCTTTTTCTTGACAGGTAAAGCCAAGTTCTGCTAAAATGGTTTTCACTTGTTCCATGGCTCACCCCCTCAAGGGTTTCTCCCTTCCCCCTCCTTCCTTTTTAGCCAGTCCGATATAGTCCTTTGTGGGACGCCGAGAAGACTTGCTATCTCCATCTGAGTTTTGCCTTGATTGGAAAGCTGCGATGCCTTCCTTTTGAGTTCTTCCTTTTCTTCCTTTAGGTGTTTCCACAGGTATTCGTAGGCGGTCCTTTTTGTGATGCCCACCTTTTGGCTTATAGCTTGAATTACCTTTGCCCTGTTTTTGTAAAAGTCAGTTCCGTAGAAGTTCTTAAACGCAAAGTAGTAAAACTCCGCAAGGACTTTTTTCCTTCTTCTAAAGAGTTTTTCCCGCAAGTAAAAAAGTTCTTTCGTGTCCCAAACTCCCTTGAAAAACAAAGCCTTTACCTTCTTCACTCCACGTTCAAGCAGGACCTTCCACAGGCTTTCGTGAAAGACCACAAAGTCTCCCTCAGGAGTGGTAGCACAGACAAGAGAAGGTAGTTCTGGAAGCTTTTCAAAAACAGGCACAAGGTCGTAGTCCTCAAAGAAGGCCCTTAAAGATGCAACTTTTACTTCTTTCTCCTCAAACTCTTGACTTTTACCTATCAGTGCGTTATTATGAGGAATAAGGTTTTCCTTTTTCATCTTTCCACCTCCTCAATGCCGCCACCGCTGAGGGAGACCCCGCCGCTCCCTCAGTTTGAAAACGAAGGCTTCCCATAAGGTTTATTATAGCTATAGGCCACATGGGCATGATTATGCAAATGTAAGGGTCTTTCCCTTGGTTTGCACTTTCAAGGGTAAGCTTTTATTATAGTTTCATAGCGGTTAACCAAGTGTTTGCCTTTTAGTTAAGACATAGTTAACCCTTTTTAGGTGATAAAAAAGGTAAAATGTAAAGTATGGGAGTAGTGAGGATAGAAGAGGGTAATCAGGTTTGGGTGGCGAGTTTTGATATGCTTTTGCGGGTTATTCCCAGTGAGGCAAGCGTGTCTCTTTTGCTTACTGGGAGAGGGATGAAGGCGAGTGATGTGTTTGGGTCGTCAAATTTGATTAGGTTTGTGGGAGGGTGTTTGGCGGCTGGGTATGGGATGGCGGATTTTGAGGTGGAGGTGGTATCAAGGACAAAGGTAGAACCTGAGAGGATACGGATAGAGAAGGAGGGTTTAGAGGGAGACAGGGCGTATATACTACTCAATCCTGAGGAGTTTATCTATATAGGGAAGATGACTTCTAAGACTGTGGCTTATACGAAGTGTTATGTGGAGTTTCATGGCAACAGGTTTGAGTTAGAGTTTCAGGACAGAGGGCTATTTGTGGCTATAGAGAACAGTTTAGGCAAGAGGGAGGAGGTGTTTTTGCACGATAGGGCGCAGATGTTTAAGTTTTTTGCGAGTATGCTTGCCAGTGCTTTTGGGAGGGAGAAGACCCTGCAGCGTGTAGGAATGGAGGACAATAGTTTGGTGGTGGGTGAAAAGGTGGAGATAAAGGAGGATACGAGTAAGCTTTTGGAGGTTTCGGTGAAGCGTCCTGATGGGAGTGTGGTGAAGGAGGTGAAGACTATAGAGGAGTGGGTGAGGCAGGTAAGGGAAAATGCCAAGAAGGTGGGCAAGTCTCCCAATGCGATGGTGAGGGCTTTCTTGAGGCAAAGAGGTGTTCCTTTTGACAGCAAGGTTTTTATAAGGATAAAGGATGTGGAGATTAGGCTACCTCCTCATTGGGCTTTGGGCATTTATGAGGTTTTTGAAAAGCGTTTATGAAGGTAATTCTTACTGAGAAGCCCTCTGTAGCCAAAGACATAGCAAAAGCTTTAGGGAGTTATACTCAAGGCAAAGACCACATAAGGGCTGGCGAGTATGTGATTGTTTGGGCGATGGGGCATCTTTTGGAGATAGACGATAGCGTGGCGCCCGAGAAGTGGGATTTAGAAAGTCTTCCCATTTTTCCCGAAAAATTCCTTTACAAGGTAAGGAACCCGCATTTTTTTGCGGTGAAGAGGATTTTGTCTCAAGCAAAGGAGGTTATAGTGGCCACAGATGCTGGGCGGGAGGGAGAGTTAATAGCACGGCTGATACTACTGCATAGCGGTTGGAAGGCTTGGGACAGGACTTACAGACTTTGGACAAGTAAAGCTTTAACTCCTGAGGTAGTGAGAAAGGAACTCAGGGCATTAAAGCCCATCAGGGAGTTTGATAGTCTCTTTTGGTCGGCGATTGCCCGTCAGCATGCGGACTGGCTTGTTGGGATAAATCTTACGAGGGCGGTGTCTTTGAAGGCGGGGAATGGTGTGTGGAGTGTGGGAAGGGTTCAAACTCCCACGTTGGCGTTGATAGTCAAAAGAACCATAGAGAGGGAGAACTTTAAACCTCAGCCCTATTTTGTGATAAAGGGAGTTTTTAGCAAGGATGGGAGGGTTTATGAGGGTTTGCTTGTTTTTAAGGAGAAGGAGGAGAGGCTTTCTGAGGAGAAGGCAAAGGAGATAGTGAGGGAGTTGGAGAAGGAAGGCACGGGAGTGGTGGTAGTCCTTCAGGGGGAGAAAGAGAGAGAGTATGCACCGCCGCTATTTTCCCTTACCTCTTTGCAAAGGGCGGCAAATGAAAAGTTTGGTTGGAGTGCCAGTAAGACCTTGGCGGTTGCCCAAAGACTTTACGAGGAGTTAAAGTGCATATCCTATCCCAGAACTGACGCCCAGCATCTATCGGAAGAAAACAGGGAACTTGTGAAGGAGGTGCTTAGAAAGCTTGGAAGGGAGGACTTAGTGGAGAATGTGGAGAAGGTGGGCAAGAGGGTGTTTGATGACAGCAAGCTAACAGACCACCATGCCATTATTCCTTTAGACAGACTGCCTCGGTCTGCGGATGAAAACGACAGAAAGCTTTATGAACTTATCAAGAACCGCTTTTTTGCGGTTTTTATGCCTCCCTTTGAGTATTTAAGCCTTAAGGTGATTACCAAGCTTGGAAGGTATGAGTTTGTAAGCTATGGGAGGAAGGTTTTGGCTTTGGGTTGGAGAAAGGTGGAACCTTTAGAGGAGACCCAGCCAGATTTGAGTTTTTTACGCAAAGGAGACAGGGTAAAGAAGGAGAAGGTTATAGCCCAGAAGAAATTCACAGAACCACCTCCTGCCTACACGGAGGGAAGTCTTCTCAAAGAAATGGAAAGGCTTTCTTTGGGCACTCCCGCCACCAGGGCCAGCATAATAGAGACGCTAAAGGAGAGAGGCTATGTGTTCCTCAAGGGAAAAAGCCTCATAGCCAGTGAAAAGGGTAAAGCCTTAATCAAGTTTTTGGAAGGGAGAAAGATAATCCAGCCAGAGATGACCTCCGAGTGGGAGAAAAAACTGGAAAGCATCTACACACAAAGATTGGGCAAAAAAGGATACGAGGAGTTCTTGGAAGGTATAAAAAACTTCGTCAAAGAAGAACTCCAGCTTTACCTGTCCAAAAACCTCCACGTGCCCACTCAAAAACCAACACCAAAGAAAACCTCAAAAACCAAACACAAACAAAAACACAAATACAAAAGGGTTAACTAACTCCACATAAAATCCCAAACACTTAGTTAACCCTTTGAAAGCTAAAATGCCTTGTGGAAAACAAGTAAGGATTATTGACAAACATTTCTGAGGTGTGTATAATCCACATTAAGGGTGTTTTGAGGGACTGCCTTTGGCGTCCCTTGTCAACTTGACAACTGAATAGGAAGGGCGTCCTTTTGTCTTCCCGAGAGAGAAGGGAAGACGGGAGGCTGGTTTTTGTGTTTTTTAGTTTTTAAATTTCACTCCCTCGGGGAGCGAAAAGCTGGCGGGGGAACCCTGCTGGTGCGAACCGAAGGGAGTTAATAAAAAAAAGCGGAGGGAAGAGTATGGCTAAAGAAATCAGGAAAGCGGTTTTAATAGATGCACCAAATTATTTCTTTGCTGACCAGGCCCATCTTCTTCAGAAAATCAGGGAAAGCTTTGGGACTTCTCCCATCTACTTTGTGGTAAATCCTGAAAATCAGACATGGGAGAAAGCGGGCCAGAAGATAATGAAGGTTTGGAGTAAATACAATGCGATGGTGAGGTTGTCTCAGAATGTGGACATGGACTTGGTGGAGGAGGTGGTAAAGGAAAGTAGGGCAAAAAAGATTGTGGTGGCGTCAAACGATGGGAGACTTTTGTGGCAGATAGCGGAGAAGTCCGAAGTCAAGCCAATTTATCTGAGGATAACCTACAAGCAGAAAAACGGCAAATGGATGAGGCCTCCATATGTTCTTGAGAAGCTGAAGAACTATGGCTATACGGTAATAGACTGGAGGCTGGCAAACAGGATAGAGGGTGCACTGGCACGGATGTTAATGCTGGACTTTGATGCGGTGCTTAACCTGTGGGAACAGAGGGAGAAGTTTAAAAGAAGCTGGGTGCTTGCAAGAGAGAGGGTTCTTCCGAAGATAGACAGAGAGATAACTTTGCAGGGCTTTAGTGCACTGTGTGAGAAAGAGAACATACTCTATCCCTTTGAGGCGGTGTATTTCTTAGCCCTGTTTGGGAACATAGACATTCAAAGCAAAAATGGAGTGGTGCTAATATCTCCGAAGAAGGAGAGAAAAGAGGTAAAGCAGGAGGAATTGGTGAAACAGGAAGAAGGAGAAGAAGTGATGTTAGAAGAGGCACAGGGCTGAGTGCCCTGTGCGGGTTTAGGGTTTTGGATGGAATTGGTGACGGGCACCCTTGGATGGACCTTATCGGGGGATAACCCCCAGTCCATCGCCCCCCTTTTGGGGGGTGGTGCCCGAAGGAGGTGTGTAGCCATGGCACAGCACAAGCCCCAAGCAGCCCAACAAGCCCAAAGCCAGCTCCCTCTCAAAAGAGTGGAGCTGCAGGAAGTCATCGCTCAGGCGTATTACATCCATATGCGCCTGAGAAAGGAGGGGAAGACCACACGCCGCATAACGGTCTCGCTCCCGCCACACAGGATACCGGGGTTCCAAAGTGGGGAATTCTCCACGGGTTTGGGCGTGGTGAAGGTAAAAGTGGCCTTTTCGCAGGAAAAGGCACGGTGGTACATCACTGTCGTCTTCCCTGACTCGGAGGGCTTCAAACTCGGGGAATTTGTCTCTAACACTCTCCCTCCCCCTCCTACCTCCCAGCCCAAGTCCAGCTCTCAACAGCCCCAACGATGACCCCCTCCCCTCCCCTCCCTCTCCCCTCCTCCCTACCCCAGCCCGTAAGGGCTTGGGGGCTTTTCACAAATCATTAGTTAGTTAGTAGTTAGTTCAGTTTTAGTTTTTCCTATTTTTATTTAGTCAGTTCCCTTACCTCTCCTTTCACAACACACCACCTCAGAACTTTTTCCTAAAATAAATCCCATGAGTGAGAGGATGACTTTGATGGATTTAATCGTCCCCCTAAGGGACGAGGTTGAGGGCTTTATAGCCAGTGTGGATGAAGAGTTTCTCTCTATGTATAGGGAGAACTCCGTGTTTGAAGCGATTTTGCTTCATGATGAAGCGTTGGAGAGGGAGAAACAGGAAGCGGAACCTCTTAAGAGGGCTTATTTGAGGGCGGTGGCAAAGACCTTTAGGTTTATCCCAAGCGGAGAACTTCCAAGAGGAAGCATTTATGAGGAATTTGTGAAAGGGCTAAGCGGGATGGAGTATGAGGAGTATGAGAAGCTTGTGGAAAGAAGGCTTATGAGATTGATGGAGAGGTGGGAGAAGGGCGAAATTGTGGTGAAAGAGGGAGAAGGGCTGAGGGTAGAAGATGAAGTGTTGGAGACTGCCAGATACTTGGTGAATGTGGGAGTGTTTAGCAAGTATGTGGAGATACTGGAACTGAGGCGTCAGATGGATGAGTTAAGAAAGTTTTGTAAGGTGTCTGAAAAGCCCTTGACAGAAGATGAGAGGATGGTTTTGTTGGCGGAGTTGATGGATGAAAATGAGCTGGATGAGGATGCAGGCATGCTGGAAACCAAGTATGGAGTGTTTTTAGGCTGTGCAAACTGGTTTGATGTTTTGGTGGATGTGTGGAGGATGCAAAAGGATGCAGAAGAACCTATTTTGGTGTCGGCGTTGTATATTTACCTAAAGCCCATCGTAGAGAAAGCGGAATTTGTGAAAGGGTATTTGGAGAAGTTTTACAGAAGGCAGTTGAAGTTATACGGAGAAACTCCTTTTCTAAATGCTTGTGGAGTGGCTTTGATGAAGCTTGGGTGTGGTGTGAGGGTGGAGGAACCTAAGAGTAGGAGTGCAGAAATCATATGGTATTGGTGAATGGAATTTGTGAACCCTTATTAGCCCCTCTGCGGGACACCCCTATCTATCCCAACCCGTTAGTCTGCTTTTGAGGGAGTAGTCTGTCTTATCATGTGTATTTGAGTGAATTTGTAAGCCCCCCGTGCGACTGGATGGTGGTCCAACCCGTAAGCTGGGCCGAAGGTCCAGGCCATCCAGTCAAACCCTCCCGAAAGGGAGGGGCACGTGGGGGCAGGAGGTAGTGTCATGATTTACCTCTCAAATGCCTTTAGCATTAACATGCTGGGGCAACTGCCCCAGCAGGGCCTGACTGTAAAGGTCAGGCCCATCTCTCTGGAGGAGGCGAAAGCCATCCTCCAGAATGGGTTTGAGTCCGCGGTCGGGCACCAAACGACCGCAGACGTTCTCAGCTCCCTATTGGGTCTCCCTGTGGAGGCCCGCAGGGTAGCTATCACCATGAGGGAGGGAGACTCCCTCGTGGTGTTCCAGCTGGGGGTCAGACTCCAAGAGGGCCAGATCCTCAGCGAGGAGGAGGTCCTCTCCCTTTACAGGGAGGGGAAAGCCTCCTTCTACCTCGTGGAGGTTCTATAGCCTCCACGAGAACAGGCGGGTGTCTAAGCCCGCCTTGTTTTAATTTAGTTAGTTCCCTATCCTTCTTAAACACACACACACCCAACAACCCATCCCAAACACACCCTTCTAAAATTGGTCAAACCAAGTCCGTCTTTGCATCCTTTTTGAATTTGTAAGCCCAAGACCAAGTTCTGGGAGTGGCCATCCAAGGTAAGTGGTGCCATAGGCACACGCCACTCCTGTCCAAAAGGGCTTGGTTTTTGGGCGGGGGAAATGAAAAAAACCATAAAACTTTCAAAAAGTTTCCCCCACCGTCCCAGAGTAAAAGTAATTGAAGGGACGGTGAATATCCTTGACTACCCGCTGCTCAATGGGGCAGTGATGGTAGTCAAGGAAGGGACACGCCTTCTCAATGTAGGAGGCGTGGAGAACAAGCTTGACCTTGGATGGGTCAAGCTTGAGAAAACAAGAAGAAGGAAGGTCTTTGACCTTCCTGAATTCGTTGAGACCGCCTTTGATGGCAAGGCGGTCTGGCTCAGGACACGGAGATACCATGATTGGGTATTTCTCGTGTCCATGAGTTTATGGGAGACCCAAAGAGAGGAGGTAGAGAAGTACCTCCTCAGAATGGGTCCCTCCCGTGGAATGGGGTTGCCCCTCACACTCGGGGGAGACCCTGAGTTTGAGGTGGTAGACCCTGAAAGCGGGGAGATAATCCCCGCAACGAAGGTCTCCCTGTTTGTAGAAGGGGGACTTTCTGGACAAATTGGGCTGGACCAAGAATATGCAATAGCAGAATTTCGTCCAGCCCCCGCATACTCCGAAGAGGAGTATGTGGAGAACTTCCTTGCCCTCGTAGAGAGGGTAAAGGAAGAGAAGGTCCTCCTTTGCACAAAGGGAGACCTTTATCCGTTGGGGGGCCATATTCACGTAGGGTCCTCCGACGACCAAATCATCAAGACACTCAAGGGCGAAGTGGAAAGCTTCGTCCGGGTGCTTGATGATTTCGTGGGGAGGGTCCTCCTCCCCACGTCAGGCAGGGGGCGAGGAGGCTACTATGGCCTCTTCGCTTATAAATACCAGCCATACGGGTGGGAGTATAGAACCCCACCCGCAAGTTTCTATGCGGACCTTGAGATGGTCCGCATCACCTACAAGTTAGTCAAGGGTCTCGTGGGGACCCTCTTGATTGAGGGGGAACTTTCCTACGAGGTCCTTGAGGACGAACGGGTAAAGCCCGAGGAATACTACCGTTTCCTCACCCAAGAGGAGACGGAGTATTTCCTCGGGTTTCCCGAGAGATGGGCACGGGGAGAAATTTCTCCCTTTGTGCCCACGGGCCCAGCGGTCTCTGTGGCCGCTGGATAAAAAGGGGGCACTTTGCCCCCTGAGTTTTACACACTGGGAAAACACATTTGTAAGCCCCGCCCCGTTGGGCTGGCCATCCACGGTAAGATGCCCCGTAGGGGCACGCCAGCCCCCTCCCGAACGGGAGGAGGGGTTAGGGGCAGGAGGAAGGAGATGGAAAAACTTCTCCCTCTTAACCTTCCCTCTCTCCCTCCTCTCAAGGGGGGAGAGATAGTGAAGGTGGAGGAGGACTTATATGTCCTCCTCTTGGAGCCTCTGGCCGATGAGCCAGGGGCTTACAAAGGCGTCCCTCTCAAAGAGTGGACGCCAGTTCCCGTGGACCTTCTGGTCCACGAGGATTTGATAGAGGATGTGGTGGGATGGTATTTCCCATCACTCCTCAAAATAGCACGGGGCTTAGAAAGGCGCCCCGTGAGTTTCCTGAGGGACAAAGATGAGTTCCTCAGGAAGGTGCTGGCGGTGCAGTGGGGCAGTGAATTCTGCCTCACTGAACCGTGGCAAAGGGTGGTGTGCTGTAGAAAGGCCACCATCCTTATAAGCAAGGAGGCTGATATAAGCCTCCTTAGGTTTTCCCGTTTTGGGAAAGCTTCTGTAAAGGAGCTTCCCGACGGGAATTTAGAGGTAGTCCTTGAGGCGGGGGCTGCCTACTTTACGGGAGGGCATGATGTCCTCCCGGACGGGGGCATCGTCAAAAAAGGTGCCTCCGTAAAGCTTTTCGTGGAGGGCGAGGAAGTCCTTCTTGATGAGGATGAAGACCTCGTCCTCTATGTGCGGGGAGATGAAAGTCTCCCCGAGGTGAGGGTCATTTTCTGACCCTCGGAGGAGGTTGGCTGATGGGTCAAATGTATATTGCGGCCAACCTCTCCAAGAGAGAGTATTTAGATCCCTTCAGGCTTGGTGGAACCACCAAGCTTGGAGAGATTTTTGGCAGTCGGGGGTTTGCGGGGCTACTCAGTGTAGCCCTTGCAATTCCTGACTGGAGTGTGGCTGAGCACCCGTTCGTCGGAAGATGGGCGGGTGATCAGGTTATTTTGGTGGGAGACTTTATGGATTGGGGCTATGTCTCCCACCTAATTGAAGAGGGAAGGGTAGACCTTCCCTCTTGGATTATAAATGAACTGAAGGAGGGCTATATCCCTCCTGAAGAGGGAGAGGATGAGTTCTCCTACCGGCGGAGAGTAAGGCAGATGGGCGGAATGCCCACGCTTTACTCTCTTGTGAAGAAACATTTTAGGGATATATCGGTAGAGGCCATCAAGTTCCTCTACCGAGAGTATCCCAAAGAAGGGCTGAAAGCAGCCCTATACATACTCGGGGACTACAAAAGCGGTTTAATAGGACCCGAGTATGTTCTTGAATTGCTGGAGGATGAGGAGATTTACCGAGTCCTCCAGCAGGAGATGGGAGAGGAGCTTCAAAGGATCCTCTCCCGTATTAAGCGGTCAAATTTTGGCCGCTAAGTTGGGGCTTCTGCCCCGCTTTCCCGCCTCACCGTCCCGCAGGGGATAAATTCGTCAAGCTTGCCTTGTCCTGTGGGCCATCCAAGGTAAGTGTGCCCATAGGGCACCGCCCACAGGGGAATCCCACAAGGCAAGCAAGGAGGTAGGAAATGCTAAAGCACAGAACCATCCGCATCAACACCCTCCCCTCCCCTCTCTGGGATGGGGACAGAGTGTTTGAGGCTCCTATGGAGCCTATGGCCTACCCTGTAAAGGGCAAAGACATTGCCCTGCCCAATATCTTTGGCGGGGCGGTCCTTGCCCGCAGGGTAGAGTTCGTGGAGGTGAAGGCCTCAAAAAGGCTTTCATCCTCCATCAGCGTGGAAGTCTCTCCAAAGGGACTTCTGGACTGCATAGGGCTTGTCTCAGGCGGGCAAGTCCTTGCAGTGGTAGGCAGAGGGTCTTCTCCAAAAAGGACCCTCGTGCTTGTGGAACCTCAGGCACTGAAAGACCCTGAGGTGTTTGAGACCCTTTCAGACCTTCTGTTGAAGGAAGGTTTTGAAAGGGTAGGGGTGTCTGGCAACCTCAGGCTTGGCGGGGAAGCTGAGTTTGAGGTTGTGGTGGGCGGCAGGGTAGTTCCTGCCGAGGATGTGCTTCCTCACGAGGAGGGCTTTGAACCTCCCGTGAGACCAGAGGGTTCTATCCTGAAGGTAGAACCCGATATGGCAGATACTCCTGAGGAGTATCTGGAGAACTTCTATGCCCTGATAAGGGGCATAGACTTTGCCTTGTCCACAAAGGGCAAGGTATATCCAATTGTGGGAACCATGTGCTTTGGTTCCCACGGCAAAGCAGCCCGCAATGTCCTGAGGGTGTTTGCCCAGGACATTGTAAGGGTTTTGGATGATTACGTGGGTAAACTCCTTCTGCCCACGTATGGAAGGGCCTGCTGGGAGGAAAAGCGGGCAGGTCTTGGAAGCTATAGGCTGGCTTCTTACGGGCTGGCCTATAGAGTTCCCGCCAGCATCTATGCGGAGAGGGAAACTCTCCGTGTAGTGTATAAGCTGGCGAAAAGCCTGTTGGAGACCCTTCTTTCTGAAGGAGAGGTCTCCTACAGGTTGGCGGGAGGTCTTCCTCTAAGGGAGGAATACTTGCGGTTCCTCTCCGAGGAGGAAGTAGACCTTCTGCTGTCCTTCCCTGAAAGATACAGGGGAGGAGAAAAGCTTGTGCCTGTGGAGGAGGTCAGCCATGCTTGACCAATTCCACAGAGTGCACAAGCTTGCCTTGGGGCTGTTTTACCAGCCCCTGCCTTTGCGATAGGGTCTTGAAGCCCTATCTGAGTTGCCCCGTTTCTGGGGCACTTTATATTCCAAGTTCTTTTTTAAGCCACTCCCTTTCTGGAAGGAAGTGTAAGGTGGCGTGATAATATGCCATAAGCTTGGAAGTCAGGTCATCAGGAGGGAGGACAAACCTGTTGGAGTGGAGAAGTTTGAACATATAAACCGTGTGGACTGTAGCGTCAGTGAGAAGGTGCCTCTCAAGAGACTGAAAGTTTGCAGGATACCTCTCCTTCATTATCACTCCCATCAAAAACACCTCAGACAGATATATGGGTTCCTCCTCCTTGGCATTGCTTAGGATTTCTCTCAGATAGCTTGCAGAAGTGTATTGCTTACCCTCTTGGTAGGCAAGCCTTCTCCAGCGAAGATACAAAAACTTAGCAAAAACGCCCCGATAACCCTTGTAAATACCTTCCACCTTCTCCCTCCCTGTTATCTCCGCAAGCGCCATAACAATCGCTGTGTAGTAAGGAAGTGGATTGTTTTTCCACTTCTCATAAAAAATCTCGTATGCCTTAGAAAAACCCACCTGCTTTATGAGGTTGATAGCATAGTTGTCAATGTCCGCAAAGCTTAGAACCCTCATAAGGTTATTTTAGCTGGAAGAGGTTAACTAACTCTTAAAGCAAACATAAAGACTTAGTTAACCCGTAATTCGTCACGCCCGCGGGAAGGTGGTCATCCAAGGTAAGTGTGGGCGGAGCCCACCGCCACCTTCCTCCTGCCAAAGGGCAGGTTTGCGGGCGGGGAGGTAGTCATGCCTCAACTTTCACTCCATAATCTTCTCAAAGTTTCTTCCGCTCCCTCCGTGGGGGCGGTCAAGCTGGTCCCTTACAGGGCCAGCATGGATCTGGCCTTCACAGGGCCAGACGGGGAGGACATCAGGCTCCTCCCTCAACTCCATGGTCGGTTCCTTGTTCTGGGGGTCAATCAAGAGTTAGACCCCCAAATAGCAAGGGCCGTCCTTGAGTTCCTGAGGGCGGATATGCCTCGGTTTTACAGACTGAGGGCATTCCTCCTCAGGGATGTTCCTGCTGGCAGTTCTGAAAAGACTGTCCGGCAGGTAATATTGCAGTTCAGCCCGGACAGGGTTGAACTGCTAAGTCTGGATAGCGGATCAAAATACACGGTCCGCATCCATGACGGCGGGCACGCGGAATGCACGTGCCCGGACTACTTCTATAGAAGGAGGAAAATAGGTGCTTGGTGCAAGCACATAAAGGCTTTGCACCAAGAGTTGAGGGAAGAATTCTCTCCCAAAGAGAACTTCCCTTATTACTTGCCTCTGTGGGGGGTGAAAGAGGTCTCTTCGGAGGCAGAGTTCATAGAGGCACTTGGTGGCCTCTATGAGGTATTTTCCCATCCTCCTGCGGAGAGGGAAAGCTATACCCGCCACAGGGATGGGTATGAGGTTCCCACTCTGGGGGTGGAATTTGAAATCCCAGAGGGGACAGGTCCTGGGGCAACTCTTCTTACGAAGGTTGTCTCAGCCTTGAAAAACCGCGGGCTGGTCCTCTCCTTTGAGAGGGACTCGTCCGTAGATGGCGGGGAAATAAAGCTAACTCCCTTCCCCGCTACCCTTGAGGAGTGCCTTGAAAAAGGACAACTCCTCAAGAACTTGAGAGGCCTCGTAAGAGGTCTCTTTGAGAGTTCTAAATACTCAGGGCTACATGTTCATATAAACATGTGGCCCTTTAGAGAACGGTGGGAGGATGTTCCTGAACTCCTCTTGCCGTTTGCCCTCCTTCTGCAAAGGAGGTTTAATCTCGCCTCTATCTTCGGGCGGGGGATGAACCCTTATGCCACAAAGGTAGGGGCGACAGTTCCTCTACGGTATTGGTGGGTAAACTTTATGAGTTTGCCCTATACCGTAGAGATTAGACTGGGTTGCTCCAAACACGGCGACCCAGTCAAGATATTGCTCATGGCCCTCTTTCTTCAGAGGGCCTTCTGGGCAATAATGGAAGGAAGGTTCAAAGTGCCTTCCTTTGACGAAAGCGGGGACAAACTAATCTCCGCTTTCTCAAGTCTCCTCTCTGAGGAAGAGAGGAGATACATAGTGCCTCTCCTAAAGGAGGCACTGCTTAGTCCCTAATGGGACTGAGTGGAGGGGGCAATTTGCCCCCGCTTTTTTGTTAGTCCCGCAAGGGGAAGGTCATCCACGGTAAGAGTGGCCATAGGCCACCGCCTTCTCCCTCCGCCAAAGGGCGGACTTGCGGGACGGGAGGTGCACATGTGTGTGATAGTTTTCAAACCCAAACACTGCGTCCTCACCAAAGAGGACGCCATGCTAATGTGGGAAAGTAATTCCCACGGAGCGGGCTTCTGCGTGTGGGATGAGAAATCCCGCACGTGGAAGATGAAGAAGGGCTTCATGGCCTTTCCCGCCCTTTGGAGGGCCATGGAGCCCTTCACACGGAAGGGTGTCATTTTAGTGGCACACTTCCGTATTGTCTCAAGGGGGACGGTCTGTCCAGAACAGACCCATCCCTTTGAGATTGAGCTGGAAGAGGGGGTTGCCTACCTCTTCCACAACGGGACCCTTGATATTCGCATTACGCAAGGGTCCTCGGACACTTATGAGTTGGCTTACCAATTGAGCCAACTCAAGCTAAACAAGGGGCAGCTTAAGCTCCTTCTAAAGGAGGGTGGCCTCCTTGAAAGGGTCAGGGCACACTCTCGGTTTGCAGTGTGCCTCCCTGACGAGGAGGAGCCCTTCCTCGTAGGCCAGTGGGAGGAGGTGAGAGGCCTTAAGGTCTCCAACTCCTACTGGTGCTTTGGAAGGACCTACACGGGTCTTTCCATAGGTAGGAGGTCTTCCTACTCCTACTATCCTTCCCTCTACTGGGAGGACGAGTGGGAGGAAAAGGAAGCCTCCTTCTGCGGATGTGGTCTTCAAGACCACATCATCGTAGAGGTAGGCAAACTCCGCTTTAAGGTGGAGGACGGAGTAGCCTACCCATACTTTGGGAATGACTCTCCCATGACGAAGGGAGAAATCATTCCCAGAGAGGACGGCCTGTTCCTTTTGCTGGAGGACGGGCTGTCCTTTGAAATCAGGCCCAGCTACAAATACATGCCAAGCTGGGCTATGGACCCAGACGGTGTTCTTTACCGTCTGGATAACCACAGGCTGGTTGCCCGCCCTGTAGACGGAAAACGCCCCAAATATGTGGCAATCGGCCTGAGGGACAAGGACGTGCTATACGTCCTTGATAACACCACCCTTGCGGTTCCCTACCAAGTTAGGGAGGAAGCAAAGAGCAGGGGGTAGGTGGAAGACCTTCCCCTGCTGATGGCTACCTCGTCTACGAGGAAGATGGCGAGGTAGTAGCTTTAATCCTTGTGCGGGAGGCTGTAAAAGAACTTCCCGCCAAGGTCTTCTTGGCAACCGTTAGTGTCCTTCCCCCAGAACAGGAAGGACACTGGTGGTCTTCACGTATGTGAAGACTGAGTAGGCGGGCTTTTCGCCCGCATTTTCTTTAATTAGTTAACTGAGAAAGGATTAACTAAGTTTTGGACTTGCAATTGAGATTTAGTTAACCAATGGTATTTTGCTAAAATAGAAGGCTATATGAAAGTAAAAGAAGCTATTTTCGTTCCTACTAACCTCTATGGCAAGGAAATAAGCCCTCTTCCGTGGCAGATAGAGGCAGGACAATACGACAACCTCATCATTGTCGCTCCCACAGGTGCGGGCAAAAGTGTAGCAAGCTATATCTGGGCTGGGCAAAAGCCCGCCAAGAGGATAATCTTTACCGCACCCACAAAGTCCCTTTCAAACGAAAGGTGGCTGGAAATCAAAAGGGCTGGGCTTGATGTAGGGCTTATGACAGGAGATGTTCGTCTAAACGAAAAGGCAAAGGTTCTTTGTATGACGCAGGAGATATACACCTCTGAGTTTGCAAAGCTTCCAGACCAGAGGGTAATCATAGACGAAGTCCATTACATGTTCCAAGACCCAGACAGATCTCGGGCATACGCTTTAGGCATCAAAAGAACCCATCCCAGTTCTTCCCTTTTGCTTCTTTCTGCCACCATCACCGACAAGGGCATAGAGATTTTGAAAGGGCTAAGTGGGAGAGAGATGCATGTTATCAAGGTAAAAAGCCGTCCTGTGAAGCTGGAGTTTGTGCATACTCCTTTGCAATTAAGCAAGGGTCTTCTGGACTATCTCCCAGCCATATTTTTTGTCTTTAGTAGGTCTTTGGCGGTAGAGATTGTGCAGAGGCTGAAAAAACTGTTTAGGTCTTTAAAGGCAGTTCCCACAAAGGAGGAGTGGCAGAGGGCAAAGGAGATTGCCAAAAGGCTGAACATAACAAACACTTTTCTTTTATCTTTGGCAAAGCATGGAGTTGGGCTTTACTTTGGAGACATGAAATACAAGGAGAGGGTCTTTGTGGAGATGCTTTTCAGAAGCCAGCTGATAAAGGCGGTGGTGTCTTCAGATGCTTTAGCGGTGGGTGTGAATTTCCCAGCTAAAAGCGTGATATTTTGCCAGCTACAAAAGGCGGGAAGACCTCTTACCAAGCGGGAGTTTTTGCAGATGGCGGGAAGGGCAGGGCGTCCTGGGCTATGGGACATAGGCTATGTGGGATATTTAGCAGGAAAAGGAATGAAGGATGCGTTCAGCAGACTAATTGCCAGCCCACTGGAGGAGGAGGTCCTCTACATCCAGCCAAGTCTAAAGGGAGTGCTAAGGGAGTTGGAGTATGAAGAGTTGTGGGATGATGGGGCGGTGGAGGCGGTCTGTGAGGAGGAGGCGGAGTTGGTAGAAGAACTTTCGCTTAAAACCCTCAAAAAGGGAGTGGTGAAGGGCAAACTCGTGGACGATGTGAGGATGCTTAGGTATTTTCTTGCCCGCACCAAAGATAGCCAGAAGGTTTATGAAGTTTTGCGGGACATCTACTTTGAGGAGTTTTCTATGCCTACCAACTTTGCCCTTGCCCAACGGCTTGCAAAAAGCAATAAGATAGATGCCTTTCAAACTTTTGGAGAACTTAAGGAGAAGGGAACTCAAAGGGAGAAGCTTCAGTTTTTGAAGTTCTTCATGCTTATTCGTGAAAAGTATGAGGTTGTAAACCTTGTGGAGTTTATAGACAGAATTCGCAAAGAGGATGAGTTTGTGTTAAATCCAGAACTGCTTTTGTCTGTTGAAAGCTAAAATAAATTCTATGCTTGCGGAGGAGATTGAAAAACTTCTAAAGGTTTTGCGGGAAAACCCAAGAGAATACATGAAAAAGATTGCTAAAGAGAAAAACCCTCCCTTTAACCCAAAGTATGAAAGGTTCTTTGCCAAAAAGGAAGAGATAGACCCTACAAAGATTGAGTTTGAACTTGAGATGGTTAGCGACCAAAAGTCGGGGGAGATATTCAGAAGCGGGCTGAGTTTTTGGAGTGTTCCCATTTCTGTGGGCTATGGAAGGCGTATGAGATTTATTGTGTGGGATAAAACCCACAACAAGGTTTTTGGCATCTTTGGGCTTTGCGACCCACTCATTGGGCTGAAGGTAAGGGATGACTACATTGGCTGGAGTAAAAAGCAAAGGGAGGAGAGGCTGTATAACATGATGACTGCCTATGTGCTTGGGGCAGTCCCTCCCTACAATGAACTCTTTGGTGCCAAGCTGGTGGCGTTGGCGGTAGGATGCAAGGAGGTATGTCAGGCTTTTGAGGAAAAATACAAGGGCAAGAAAACCATAATAAGAGGGAGGACACCACTTGCCAAGCTTGTGGCGGTGGATACGATGGCCTTTTTTGGCAAAAGTCTAATTTACGAGGGTCTTCCTGAGTGGCAATTTTTGGGCTATACAAAGGGACTGACGCATATACACCTAAACGGGCTTTGGGAAAAATGCTTGGAGTTGGCAAAAGAGATGAACGCAAGGAGTTTAGAGAGAAACAAGTTTGGGCATGGTCCTAACTGGAAGTTTAGAGTATTGAGGGAAGTTTTCTCTCGGCTTGGGATATCGGTGGAGTATTATGACACGGGGATAAAAAAGGGATATTACTTTAGACCGCTGACGCTGGAGTGGAGGGAGTTTTTGAAGGGAGAGACTGACCAGCTTACCTATGTGAATAAAACCTTTGAAGAATACGTGGAATTTTGGAAAAATAAATATTTGAGAAGGAGGTTAAAAAAATGGAGTGGGAAGGCTTCTTAGAGGGCTACAGAAGGGTGGAGAACTTTAGCATTCAAAGGGAGAAGCTTCTGGAGGAACTTAGAAGAAGGAAAAAGGAGTTGAGGGAGGAGGTCCAGAGGATGACTCCCATAAGGAAGGCAAAAGGGGGTGTTTATATGTCTGTAGCGGCTGTGGATTCGGCTTTTGATGAGTTGTTTGGGGATGATTGGGGGAGGAGGCTGTATGCGGTTTGTGTGGCGGGTGTGGCCTTTGTGCCCAGAGAAAACTCTCTGGAGAAGGAGGAAAAGGAACCTGAGTTTTTACTTGATGAATGCGTTTTGAATTATGAGGAAGATGATGATTATTCAAGGGTTTTGAAGGGGCTTGCTATTGCAAAGGAGATAGAGAGGGCAAGGGCGTGGTTTTCTGAGATGGATTTGGTGGTGATAGACGGGTCAGCAAAGAGTGTGGTGATATCTATCAATCAAGGGATGACTGTGAAGGACCTTGAAAGAAGTAAGATGGGAAGGGAACTCAAGGCTATGTATAAAGATACTCTGCAGTCTTTGTATGACCTTCTTAACTCGGGCAAACTTCTTTTTAATCCCAAAAGGTCTGGAGAGGTGTTATTGGCGGACAAGATTTCCTCTACACCGCTTAACAACGACTTTGCTTTGCTTTCTGTGATTTTAGAAGAAGGAGAATATGTGGCTTTAAGGGTTCCAACTCGGCGATACAATCTTCCGAAGGAGGGGGTTGAAGAACTTTTGCCAAAACTTTTTGACCTTTTGAACCATTTGAGGGTGATATATTTCAAGGCACCATCTGGGAGAGTTATAAAAGTAGAAACCCGTCAGCCCTCGCCTGTATCAGCTATTGAAGACTTTTTCGTTTTGGAGGGGGAAAACATGCTTACCTACTATGCGGACAGGTTAGCAAAGCTCTATTTAACAAACTTAAAAAATTATGCAAAGAAGATTAACCCTTGGAGGTATAGACTATGAGGGGAATAGTTTTTGGAAAAATCCGTCCTTTTCATGTTCAAGCCCTCCTGACGGAATATCAGGAGGGAGAGGCAATCTTGGGCAGGCTTGTGCAAATCAAAAACGGAGACAAGCTGATTATTGGCAGGGTTGTGGATTTTTACAGGTCTTCTGACCTTCTTGAGGATTACGACCAAGCCAAACTCTTTGATAAGAGAAAAGATTCTGAAGTAGCAATAGAACTTCTAAACATCCGTGAGGGGATTGTGCTGGAAATAGACCTGATTACTGCATTTAGCGGAAACACAAGGGTGCCCTTAAACTTCCCTGTGAAGCTACTTTCTGAAGTGGAGTTTCTTGAAGAATTTCCCTTTGAACGCAACGCCCACACGGGCTACTTGGGGCACTTTTGGGGCACAAACATAAAGGCACCACTTATCTTGCAAGACTTTCAGACGCTAAAAGAAGCCTATCACTTTTTTGTGGCTGGGCAAACAGGTTCTGGAAAATCCACCCTTGTTCAGATGCTTTTAGCCCTTTACAACAAGCTAAACCCGAGGATGAACTTTTTGATTTTGGACACCGTTGGGGAATTTACCGCCAGCTTTAAGGGAGAGAGGGAACTGTTTTTACATCTGAAGGATGTATGGCAGGGACAGGTAGAAATCTACACACCACCTGAAGACCTTGCTTTGGAAGGATGGGAACTTTTCAAGGAACTCTGTTTGGAGAATGAAATTATGAAGCATTTAGACGTGAAAAGCGTGGGAAATGCAAAGGACGGCGTAGATTATATCGTGGAGAAACTGATAGAAAGAATTAAGAAGAAGCAATCTAACCTCTTCCAACTCACAGAGGACATTACTACGAAAGACCTAACCAATGAAATAGCTAAGGAAGTTATCTATGGCTTAAAGAACGACAGAAACTTTGTGGAAAGAGTATACAAGATGAAGGATGCCAAAGAGAGTTTAATATCTGCCCTTAGCGACCCAATCAGAGTTAAAAAGTTCGCAGAGGCCATACAAGGAGTAGTGGAACATTTCACTTTGGTGAAGCCCGATGGGACTACTAAAAAGACAATCAGGGATGTGTTTGATGGGTTTTTAAGGTCTGTTTTGAAAGGGACTTCAGGTAAGTGTGTGGTTTTGAACCTCACCCTCTACAAAGCGGGTGGAAATCTTGCGGGCATGCGATCTAAGTATGTGAGGGAGGTCTTGAGGCATCTTTACGAAGTAGGAGTAGATTTATATCGCAAAAACGGGGATCTAAACCTAAACACCCTTGTGGTTTTAGAAGAAGCCCACAACTATGTTCCCAAATGGACAGATAACGATGAAACCGCCACCCTTTCAAACGAGATAGTCAAATACTTTATTGAAACCAGAAAGTTTGGCATTGGCTGGATGTGTATCACCACCCGCCCATCAAACGTAAGGAGAGAAGTCTTTGACCACTCAAGGGTCAAGTTCATCGGCATGGGTCTCACAAGCGGACCTGATGCAGAGCTGCTAAAGGAAACTTTTGGTCCAGAGTTTTTAAATACCTACAGACTGTTTCCAGACCCTTCAGACCCACTATCTCCCAAAAAAGAGGTTTGCTTTGCCATTTCAGGTCCCATTACCCTCCTCTCCAGACAAAGCCCAGAGTTTATAACCGTCTTTAACAGCAAGGAGGACTTCCTAAAAGCAAACTGGGAATGATAAAAAGCATCCTGCGATACCCGGGCGGAAAATCAAGGGTAGCCCAAAAGCTTGTCTCCCTCATTCCTCCCAACATCAAAGAATTCAGAGAACCAATGGTGGGCGGTGGGTCAGTGGCTTTAACGGTCAAGCAAACCCTTCCGCATGTGCGTGTGTGGATAAACGACCTTAACTACGACCTTGTGTGCTTTTGGAAAACCCTCCGAGATAATCCCGAGGAACTAATCAAGGAACTCAAACGGATAAAATCTGTATGCAAAGATGGAAGAAAGCTTTTTGAGGAGTTCTCTTCCCAAGAGGGAGGAGATGAGTTTCAAAGGGCAGTCAGGTTCTTTGTGCTAAACAGAATAAGCTTTTCTGGAACTACCTACTCGGGAGGATATTCCCAGCAGGCTTTTGAGAAAAGGTTTACAGAAAGCAGTATTGAACGGCTAAAGAAAGCATCAGAGATAATCAAGGACTTTAGGATAACGCACGGAGACTACGAGAAGCTTTTGTTTGAAGAGGGAGAGGGAGTTTTCATTTTCTTAGACCCGCCCTACTACAGCACCGCCAACTCTAAACTTTATGGCAAAAGAGGAGACCTCCACACCAGCTTTGACCATCAAAGGTTTTCAAAGAACATGAGAAAGTGCCAGCACCTTTGGCTTATAACCTACGATGACTGCGAAGAGGTGCGAGGGCTTTTTAGCTTTGCATACATTTACCGCTGGGAACTTCAGTATGGAATGACCTCAAAGAAGGGCAGGGAACTCTTGATTACAAACTACAGGGCGGTTAACTAACAAAAACACATTTCCAGAAAACTTAGTTAACCCTGTAGAGGAAGCTAACCAACCTTCGCAGAACGCTTGGTTAACCAAGCACACAGGGTTAACTAACTCTTAACCAAAAGCAATAGAGTTAGTTAACCCTGTGGAGGCTGCTATACCATAAAGTAGACTTAATATTTACTAAAATAAATACTGTGCGAGGTGATAGCCATGGACGACAGGGAACTGATAAAGAGGATTATGGAGGAGGTCAAGGATGAGAAGTTGAGGGAGGAGTTATTGAAGCGTGTGGCTAAGGGAGAGGAAGGTAGTGTGGAAAGAATTCTCAAGAGGATAGAACACAGGCTAAAGGCAGAGGATAGTTTGGCTAAGCAGGAGATAATGCATGGAAGGACAGAGAAGATAGCGAAGATAGAGTGGTGGGGAGAGTTGTTGTTTACTCCAATTATCATTATCCTCATGTCCGGTATGTTTGTTGGATTTATTCTTTTTTTTGCTTATGATATTCATGGAAGTTTTACAAAAATACCCAAGCTTACATGGTTTGCGTTGGGACTTATGGTGTTGGCGGCAATACTGCAAAGCGTGATACATGTCTATTACCTACTGGAAGGCAAAAAAGAATACGAGAGACGCAAGAAAGAAGAGGAAGAACTTGAAAAGTGATTTACTTTTTAGCTGGTGCGGGAGGTTGCTGTTGTTGTGGTTGCTGGTGTTGTTGAGGTTCAACCTTATAGTTCTTCAGTCCCAAACCTTGGGCTAATCCTTTAGCTATGTCCTCAGAGTGAAATCCTCCTACACTTACCATATATCCCTTACCCGTCTTTACTACCTCCGCCTGTCTTCCTGTCAGCTGTGTGAGTTTCTTAGCCAAAGCCTCCGCTTGCTTTTTGTTCCCTACGAAAGCATTTAAAGAGTATTCGCCTGTAAGCTTGTTTTCTGCATCTTGTATTTTCTGCTGCAATTCAGGAGGAGGGTTCCCTACTTTTCCTTCTTCAGGCGTCTTTTTCTCTACCTTTTCCTTTAATTTCTCTGCATCTGGCAATCCACTAACGCTGTTTAGATATTTGAATAACTCTCTCGGGCTTTTCTCAATCATATCATCAAGCCTTGCCAGTGCATTCATGGCCGCCTTTGCCTCTATCTCCTCTTTAGACAATCCACTATTTTGCAGTTTTTGTGCTTCCTCTTGCTTTAGCTGGTTAAACACCACAGGAAGGAGGACTTTCCTGAATTCAACAGAGTTTGCAGACTGAAGGGATTGCCTATAGCTTTCAAGATTTTCCCGAGTATACTGTAGTGCCCGAGATATGGTTCGCCCAACCTCCTCAAAGCTTCCATGTCTCAAAGCATAGGAAATCCCATTCCTAATGCTTGTTCCTAATGCATCAAGATCGCTTTTGCGTTGTGCGTCAGATTCAGCCTTTTCTTGAGACTTTGTCTTAGTTGTGGATCTTTCAACACCCTTGTAAAGAGTCATTTGTTCAGTATTAAAGAAGGTCTGACCTTCAGTATAACCACTCCTGAGATCA
>Ga0326761_1000029_pt1 | contig 36812 bp, 43 predicted proteins | sample GCREP_P_FD_207739 | JGI IMG/M metagenome (GOLD analysis project Ga0326761, IMG submission 207739) | Hot spring water microbial communities from Geyser Creek Basin, Yellowstone National Park, WY, United States - GCR.EP_P | ecosystem: Environmental > Aquatic > Thermal springs > Unclassified... | reverse complement strand
TAGTGCCGATAAGGTCCAGCTGCTGAAGTAGGGTATAAATTAGTAAAAAATTTGAAAACGTGTATTCTTATATCCCTTGGGGGTGTTAGACCTTCTTGTCTCTTTTGTTGTTCATGGTATGAGGCCGCTCTAAAAATAATGCCTTAGAGGTGGGAGAGAGATAATCTTAGATTTAGCGCGAAAAAGTAAGTTGCTCCTAAAAAAAGCTTTACACTTTTGCAAGCTACTTTCAACTCCACACGGTACATTAGGAACCCCAAACGACCACATTAACTAAGATAAGACATATTAATCATTTTGTCAAGGGGCACCCCTTTCAAATGAAGTTAATTTTCCGAGATCCGAGATCATGCAAAGCTGAGTCTGTTATTGTCAAATTTAAGTCCTTGTCTCTCAATACTTTCCACCAGTGACCATAATTACGGCATCACGGCATTACATAATTACGGCTTTACGGTGAGACTGTCTCCCGAAAATCTTAAAAAACAAAGCCCGACCCCCTCAAAATTGAAACAATCCACCGGGAGGACACACTGACCCATATTCAGTTGCCAAGTTGACAAGGGTCCCAGTGGGACCCTCAAAAACCTTGTTTTTATTATAAACCAGTTTTTGGCAAAGAGATCAACTTTTGGCATGGGCGCTGGAAGGTTTTTACCCCTTGACATTTGATAAAAGCATACTAAATTTTTCTCATAGAAAACCTATAAAGGAGGTGATAGCCATGAGGAGAGGACTTTCAGTGTGGCGTCCTTTTGAGGAGCTTGAAAGGATAAGGAGGGAGTTTGACAGACTAATGGAAGAGTTCTTTGCCAAGGAAGAGCCTGCGGAAAGGGTTTTTGCTCCTGCGTTGGATGTGTATGAAACGGACAGTGAGGTGGTGGTAAAGGCAGAACTGCCCGGTGTGAAAAAGGAAGATGTGGAAGTGCTGGTAAGGGACAACAGCCTAATCATCAAAGGAGAAAAGAAGGAGGAAAAGGAAGAAAAGACAGAAACCTACCATAGGGTAGAAAGGGTCTATGGAAAGTTTGAGAGGGTGGTGGCACTGCCGGCGGAGGTCAAGCTTGAGGGTGTTAAGGCGGAGTTCAAAGACGGCATTCTGGAGATAAGGCTTCCCAAGGAAAAGACCTCCAAAGAGGTAAAGATAGAAATTCAATAAGCTCCACTCCCCGCGTCCGCGGGGGCTTATAATTTTCCTTCATGCTAATAATTGCCGGTCCCTGTGTTATAGAAAACGAGGATGTAGTTTTTAGGGTGGCAGAAGAACTCAGCAGGCTCTCCTTGGAGTTTCCTGAGTTTGACTTTTACTTCAAATCCTCCTTTGATAAAGCCAACAGGTCTTCCATAAGGTCCTTCAGAGGTCCGGGTTTGGAGGAGGGGCTTAGGGTCCTTGAAAAGGTAAAAAAAGAGTTTGGGTTAAAGGTTACCACCGATGTGCACGAAACTTGGCAGGTGGAGCCTACTGCCCAAGTGGTGGATATGTTGCAGGTTCCTGCCTTTTTGAGTAGGCAGACGGATTTGGTTTTAGCCTGTGCTAAGAGTGGAAAGCCTGTGAATGTGAAAAAGGGACAGTTTATGGCACCTTGGGATGCAAAGAATGTGGTGGAAAAGTTAAAGGCGGGCGGTGCAGTGGATTATTACATCACAGAGCGTGGCGTATCCTTTGGATACAACAACTTGGTGGTGGATTTCAGGAGTTTGGTGATCATGTCCCAATTCACCAAGGTGATCTTTGATGCCACCCACAGCGTGCAACTGCCGGGTGGTGCTGGCGATAGGTCTTCGGGTCAGAGGGAGTTTGTCTTGCCTCTGATAAGGGCGGCGGTGGCGGTAGGATGCGATGGTATCTTTATGGAGGTGCATCCGGACCCAGACAGAGCCCTTTCGGACGGACCAAACATGCTTCCCTTAAAGGACCTGAGAAAAGCCCTTGAGACCATAAGGGTCATAAAAGACGCTGTATCTACCTTATCCTCTGAACCTCCTCTTTTACCTCCAAGGGATACTGCCCACTAAAACAGGCGGTGCAAAAGTCCTCTGGGTCTTCCACACAGCTTTTTAGTCCCTCCAAAGAAAGATACTTAAGGGAGTCTGCACCTATAAACTTTGCAATCTCTTGGACGCTGAACTTTGTAGCTATGAGTTCTTCCCTTGTGGGTGTGTCTATGCCGTAATAACAGGGACCGATAACTGGAGGAGACGCTATACGCATATGCACCTCCTTTGCCCCCGCCTTTCTTAACATGCTCACGATCTTTTTGGAGGTGGTTCCTCTAACGAGGGAGTCATCTATTACCACCACCCTTTTCCCTTTTAGGACCGCCGGGTTTGGGTTAAACTTCATGAGCACTTTTATGTCCCTTAGCTCCTGGGTGGGTTCAATAAAGCTCCTTCCCACGTAGTGGTTCCTGATAAGCCCAAGCTCTAAAGGAATACCCTTTCTCTGAGAGTAGCCCAGGGCTGGCACTACGCCCGAGTCTGGCACAGGCACCACCACGTCTGCAATCAGTTCATCCTCCTGTGCCAACACCTCGCCCATTTTCTTTCTTACGTTATAAACCCATTCGTTGAATATGTAGCTTTCTGGCTTTGAAAAATAAACAAACTCAAAGATGCACATAGCCCTCTTTGAGGAACTAAAGGGAAAGTAGCTCCTTATACCGCTTTTGCTTACTACCACCACCTCCCCTGGCTTTACCTCCCTCCAAAATTCCCCAGAGAGAATATCAAAGGCACAGCTCTCAGAGGCAAAGAGTATGGCATCCTTTAACCTTCCCATAAGCAAAGGTCTAAAGCCGTATGGGTCCCTTATGGCTATGAGTCGGTCCTTTAAGAGGAAAAGCACGCTGTAGGCACCCTGAACCCTTTTTAAAACATAAAAAAAGTATGGTAATAGCTGTTCATCCTCGGGATGTAGCTTTAAGCCCTCGGGTGTGTATGTCCCCTTGCCAAGGAGGGAAAGGAAAAGCTCTGTGTCGGAATCGTACTCAAAAGCCTCTCCCTCCCGCAAAAGCTCGTCCTTTAGCTCTTTGAAATTTATCAGGTTGCCGTTGTGGGCTACTGCCACTTCACCTATGGGTGTTTTTTTTAAAAAAGGTTGGGCGTTGAAGGCTCCAGACCTGCCTGCGGTCGCATACCTAACGTGGGCTATGGCAAGGTAGCCCTTAGCCTGTTCTAAGTCTTCCTTCTTTATGGCAGATAGCACCAATCCTTCCTTTTTTACCACCTTTATGTTTTCAAAGTCAGAAACCGCAATGCCTACGCTTTCCTGCCCCCTGTGTTGGAGGGCGTATATACCAAAAAAGGCGTACTTTTCGGCATTCTCCACTCCAAAAATTCCAAAAATACCGCACATAGGGATTAATTTAACTCAAAGGTTTAGTTTATCCCAAATGGCATCTATGCGTTTTTTCACTTCCTCCGACATCTCAATAACCTTAGGCCACTGCCTTGTGTAGCCTTCCTGCTTCCACTTAGTTGTTGCGTCTATTATCATCTTTCCACCAAAGCCCACCTCGTTGGTGCTGTGGTCCAAAACATCTATGGGACCCTTCAGAATTAGCACGTCCCTTGATGGGTCCACATTGTTGCCCCAAGCCCAAAGCACCTCTCCAAAGTCATGGACGTTTATATCCTCATCAAAGACCACCACATGCTTTGTTAAGGACATGAGACCAAGCCCTAGCAAAGCATAGGCTACCTTAAAGGCATGCCCCGGATATCTTTTCTTTATGGACACAAAGCAGAAGTTGTGAAAACATCCTTCCGCTGGCAGGTGATAATCCACCACCTCGGGCAGGTTGAACTTGATAAGGGGCAAAAATATCCTCTCCGTTGCCCAGCCGATGTATTTGTCCTCTTGGGGTGGCTTTCCCACTATGGTAGCCACGTATATGGGGTCCCTCCGGTGGAGTATGGCGGTGATGTGCATCTTGGGGTATTTATCCACGGGGGTGTAAAAGCCCGTGTGGTCTCCAAAAGGTCCCTCATCCACCAATGGCTCCTCTGGGTCCACGTAGCCTTCTATAACGACCTCTGCATGGGCTGGATACTCCAAGTCCACCGTTATGCCCTTTATGAGCTCCACGCCCTCTTCCCTTATTAGACCCGCAAATAGGTATTCATCCACCTCCGGTGGAAGTGGTGCAGAAGCCACGTAAGAGAGCACCGGGTCTCCACCGATGGCTATGGCCACCTCCAGCCTCTTTTTTAGCCTCTTTGCCTTCCAGTAATGATGGTTTCCGTCCTTGTGGATCTGCCAATGCAAGGCAAGCTCGGTGGGAGAGAGCACCTGAACCCTGTAAAGCCCCACGTTTCTTATTCCGCTCTCTGGGTCCTTGGTGATCACCTGCCCAAAGGTTATGTACCTTCCGCCGTCTTCAGGCCAGCATTGCAATATGGGAAACTCGAGGACATCTATCTTTTCCCTCCTTACCACCTCCCGGATGGGACCATCCTTTACCACCTTTGGGAGGGCATCGTTTAGCTTTTTTAGCTCGGGCAATTTCTTTAGCTTATCCAAAAAGGTGTGCGGAATCTCCGGTCTTAAAAGCTTGTATAACTTCCAGCCTATGTCCTCAAGGTTTTCATAACCAAGGGCTAACTTTACCCTTTTTTCGGAGCCCAGCATGTTGGTTAAAACTGGGGTAGAATAGCCCTTTACCTTTTCAAAGAGCAGAGCCTTTCCGCCCTTGGGCATCTTGGAAACTCGGTCTGTGATCTCGGTGATTTCAAGGATGGGAGAAACCTCCTCCCTGATCCTTGCCAGCTCTCCTTCCTTCTCAATCCTTCTTAAAAATTCCCTTAGGTCTTTGTAGGGCATGTTTTACTCCAAGGTACATAGGTCTTCTCTACACCTAACCTGCGGTGCGGAGCTCGGCTTTTTGGAAATATCAAACAAAAGCATCTTTATAAAATTTCTGATGGATTGCCTAACCTCGTATAGCTCCTTTACCTTTTCGGACAACTCCTTTGCCTTTTCCATATCTCCGCTTTGCAGGTGGCACTCAAGCCTCCTTATAAGCTTTTCCACCGTCTCATCACAATGCACCAACGCCATGGCAAGATGCTTTAGGGAACACCAAAGGCTCTCAAGCTTTGTGCGGAATTCTTCCTTTTCCTTTTCTCCTTCTATCCTCAGGACTGAAAATAGCACATCCCCCACCATCTTCCTTCTGTTCCTCAGCCCGTCTATTATGGGCATTAGGTCTTCCAACTTTGTCTCTCCCTCTATCTCCATAAGATGCTGTTCTGATTGGGCAAGGTGGGCTATTAAATAGATAGCTTCTTCCACTAAGGCTTCTTCCCAAACACTAGCCACGGCTTTAATTATAAAGTTGAAAGATTGAACATGAGCACATGAGGTATGGTTCCCATCAGTTTGGCATAGAATCTCGCCTTGGCTTGAATAATAAAAATTGTTTAGGTGCGGTTTATAATTTTAAAACCATGCACATAAGGATGGCGGAATCTCCCACGGAGGGACATCCGGACAAGGTGGCAGACCTCATAGCGGATGCCCTTTTGGATGAGTTTTTAAGAAAGGACCCCTACAGCAGGGTCTCCTTGGAGGTAATGGTAATATCGGGCATGACCTTTGTGGCTGGGCATGTATCCACCGAGGGCTACGTGGATATTCCGGGAATCGTTAGAAGCACTATAAAGGAGGTAGGCTACAACAGACCGGAGCTTGGTTTTGATGCGGATGCGTCCGCTGTGATCATATCCATAGAGGAGCAAAGCCCAGAAATAGCGCTTGGGCTCTCCCAAGAGGGTGCGGGAGACACTGCGGTGGTGGTGGGTTATGCTTGCAACGAAACGGAAAGCTACATGCCACTTCCAATAACCCTGGCCCACTCTCTTTCTAAAAAGTTGGCAGACCTTCGGAAAACGGGAAGGGCACCCTTTTTAAGACCGGACGGAAAAGCCCTTGTTACAGTTGCCTATGAAGGCACAAAGCCACTCTTTGTGAAAGATATCATACTCTTTGCCCAGCATGACCCGGATGTGTCTTTGGAAAAGTTAAAGGAATACCTGGTAGAAGAAGTGGTAAAGAAGGTGGTGCCCAGCAGGTATATAAGCAAGGAAACCAGAATTCTTGTCAATCCCTCCGGCAGGTTTGTGCTTGGCGGTCCTATGGCTGACGTGGGGCAGACAGGGAGGAAGATCGTCTCCGACGCATACGGAGACACCGCCTACTCGGGGGGAAGTGCCTTTTCGGGCAAAGACCCTACAAAGACCGACAGGAGCGCATCCTACTTGGCAAGGATGATGGCAAAGCATGTGGTGGCTGGTGGCTTTGCGGAGCGTTGTCTTGTTCAGTTGGCTTATGCCTTTGGCGTCAGCGAGCCCATTGCCTTTGATATAGAAACTTACGGCACCGAAAAGGTGGAAAAGGAGAGAATAAAGGAAGCCCTGCGGGAAATTTTCCCACTGAACCCACGAAGGATGATAGAGTTTTTGGACCTGAGAAAGCCCATCTACAAAAAGACCGCCTGCTATGGACACTTTGGCAAAGAGGAACTCCCCTGGGAAAAGCTAACTAAGCTGGAGGAACTAAAGGAAAGGCTTGGAGGAGGTATTCAATGAAAACAGGCATAGTCTACGACAACATATATCTGGAGCACAACGAAAAAGGGCATCCCGAAAGCAAAGACAGGCTTATAAGCATAGTGCAAGAGATAGAAAACAGGGGGCTTTTTAAGCATCTACAGAAGATCAAGCCAAGAAGGGCGACAGTGGAGGAAGTGAGCTTAAACCACGACATAAATTACATCCAAGAGATCCACGATTTTTGCGCCTCAGGAGGAGGATATCTGGACCCAGACACCTACGCTAACAGTATGTCTTATGAAACTGCCCTTTATGCGGTGGGAGGAGTGCTTGAGGGCATTGACCGGCTTCTGTCTGGTGAGGTCTCTGCGGTATTTTGTGCCATAAGACCACCGGGGCATCACGCAGAAAGGTCAAAGGCTATGGGCTTTTGCCTTTTTAACAACATAGCCATCGGTGCCCACTACCTGCTAAAAAAGGGCATTGATCGGGTTTTCATAATAGACTTTGACGCCCATCACGGCAACGGCACCCAAAGGAGCTTCTACGAAGAGGACAGGGTCTTTTACTTCTCCACACACGAATATCCCTTTTATCCGGGCACAGGCTCTGCGGAGGAAAGGGGTGTAGGAAAAGGCTATGGCTACACCTACAACGTGCCCTTGAGTGCGGGAACGGGGGACGCAGAGTATGAGGACATATACACCAACTTGGTGCCCAAGCTCATTTGCGAGTATTCCCCCCAATTTCTTTTGGTCTCCGCGGGCTACGATATCCACAAAGATGACCCGCTAACCTTTTTGAACGTTAGCACACAGGGTGTGGCAAAGATCGTGGAGAGCATTCTAAAGACCGCCAAGAGAATGGACCTGCCGGTGCTTTTTGCCCTTGAGGGAGGCTACAACCTAAAAGCTTTAGGAGAGTGCGTTGCAATAACCATTGAAAAAATGCTGGAGGCTTGAATGCTAAAAAGGGTTAAACATTACTTTTTTCAATTTCTATCTTTTGTGCTGGTAGCCTACGGCTTTTATCTGCTCTTCCTTTTACTCCTTGACACATTTTTAAGGATAAACAGAACCTTAGCATTTCCACTTTCCGCTTTTATAACCCTAACTTTAATTACCCTTACGGTCCTTTACTACATAAAGCACAAGAGGTTGCCCTTATAAGAATATTCAAAAATCCTTATATAAGCCCTTGTTATGCACACTTAAGAAAAAATTAAGATAAAACTGCTGACCAATGCTTATATTTTTTCCCTATGATAGACAATCTCATTAATGGTTTTCTCTTGGTGCTTTTTGCGTGGGTGGGCTTTGCCCTTGCAAACCCAGTAGAGCAGGCTATTCAAAGGGCGGTATCCGAGAATAAGCTAATAGCCTTTTATTTCAAAATTCAGTTTTGCCCATACTGTTCTCAGGTAGAGGAATTTGTCTTCTCTGATGAAGAAGTATCAAAAAAGCTAAGGAACTTTCTCTTTGTAGAACTGGACATTAGGTCGGAGGAAGGGAGCAAGTTGGCAAGAAGGTTTGGCGTGCCCGGAACCCCTACCCTTGTCATATACGACCCAAAGCAAGACAAGGTGGTCAGCCTTATCTTTGGTAGCAGACCCAAAGGAGAATACCTAAACGTCATAAACAGGGCTTGCAAACTTTACAGCATAAAAACCTGTTAGGAGGTATATACATAGACAGGAGGAAGTTTTTACTGCTTGGTGCAGTGGCGGTAGCAGGGCTCACCTTTGCCCCAGCCATTAAGCCCGCCTTTGCGGTTTCTAAGCTTGAAGAGGAAGTCAAAAAGAGGCTTGGAGTGGAGCTAAGCGCAATTAAGGAAACTGCAGAGATCAAGCTAACCGTTCCCACCATCGCAGAATCAGGTGCCAACGTACCCATCACCGTGGAGGCGGACATACCAGTGGAAAAAGTGGAAAGGCTCTGGATCTTTGTGGATAAAAACCCTACCCCTTGGATAGCGGACGTGAAATTCACACCCCACAATGGACAGGTGTTCCTATCCACAAGGATCAAAATGGGAGAGACTTCTAATGTTAGGGCTATTTTGCAACTAAAGGATGGCACCTTTGTAATGGCAACCGAGGAGGTTAAGGTAACCGCTGGTGGCTGCGGATAAGATAAGCTAACAAACTAAAAATCCTATAAAGGAGGTGTCCGAATGGCTACAGGAACAGCTATAGTCCGTGTGCCAAAGGAAGCACAGAAGGGACAGGTTATTAGGGTGCAGATGGTCATCACCCACCCTATGACACCCCCAAGGAGGGACCCACAGACCGGTCAGGAAACTCCCGGACATTATCTAACCAAGCTCCAGCTCTTCTACAACGACCAGCTTGTAAGCGAGATGAGTATGGGAGGAGGTGTTAGCGCCAACCCGTTCATAGCTTTGCCTTTAAGGGTGGAGAGCTCTGGAGTGATAAAGACCGCTTACGAAGACAACAAGGGTGGAAAGTGGGAAAAGACCGCGGAGATAACCGTTAAATAAGGAGGGAGAAACCATGAGGAAAATACTTCTGACCTCCGCGGTTTTTGGGCTCGCTTATGCGGGCTTTTTGGGCTACCAAACCGTTAAAGCCCAAGATCAAGAACTTTCTCCCGAAGAGGAGATAAGGCTTGTGCAGGAGTTCAACAGGATGATGGCGGAGGGAATAAACCCCGGCGAGATATGGGCGGAGATGGGCAAGGAAGCCTTCAAGAAATACAACCTTGATAAGTGCGATTTTGGGCTTGGACCGGGTAAGATAGAGGGTGCGTTGGCACAGCTACCTAGGTATTTCCCCGATGCCAAAAGGGTGATGGACCTTGAAACTAGGATAGGTTGGTGCCTTCAGCAGTATGCGGGCATGACGCCAGAGCAAGTTAAAAAATTTGCCACACAGTGTTGGGGTAAAAGCCAATGCATGGGTGAATACGACGCCATAGTTATGTATGTGTCTATGGCTTCTAACGGTCATAAAATCAACGTTAATCTCAAGGACCCACAAGTTAAGCGTATGCATGAGATAGGTAAGCAGATTTACTACGCAAGGCTTGGACCTTGGGATTTTAACTGTGCCACCTGCCACGCGGGGCAAAAGGAAGCTAGAATAAGGGCGACAAGGCTCTGGAGTGCGGACAGACCCGGAGAGGCAGGACAGGCAGTATCCATATTCCCAAAGTATTTGGTGCGGTGGGCTCAACCCATGACCATGCATTACAGGTACGCGGAGTGTATGAGACAGATGAGATGGCCCACCTTTGAACCACACTCAGACTTGGCGGTCGCACTGTCTACCTTTTTGTATGGCACCGCCAACGGCACCGAGATAAAAGTTCCGGGCATAGGGAGGTGAGAGATGAGAAAAACTTTGTTTTTGGGACTTTTAGCCATTGGTTTGGTTGGTATTTCTCCCGCCCAACAGAAAAAGCAACCCACCAAAAAAAAGGCTGGGGTGAAGCCAGAAGAGGTTAGGCGGGTGCTACTTTCCGGCTTTGAACAGGACCCAAAGTTCTTATGGAAGATAGAGCAGGACGAATCCCAAAGGATATGCTCCCAGTATCCCTCAATGGAAGCCATGCCCCCCAGGCAATACAAAAGGTTATAGAGCTTGAGAACAAGAATATAGTCTATCCTCAGTGGGGCATCGCTTGGGGAGATTGGCAAGAGGGTAAAAAGCTGGTGGAGAGCTCAAGGGGTGGAAGGTATGCAAGCTATGGTTTTTCCGATAAACCCACCGACAAGGGCGGAAACTGCTACGCCTGCCATATTATAGAGAAGGGAGTTCCCGGTGGAACCTTGGGACCACAGCTTACGGGTTATGGGAAAAGGTATGAAATAACCAAGGAGAACATGAACACTCCTGAAGGTTTGGAAAAGCTAAAGACGGTCTATAAGATCATTTATAACGCTTGGCATGCTTTTCCCTGTTCCGCTATGCCCCGGTTTGGCTATCATGGAGTGCTGTCTCCTGAGGATGTTATAAACATAGCTACGTACCTTTTACATCCTAAATCGCCCGTTAATAAGTAAAAGCTTGGGGGCTCTGCCCCCTTTTATTTTTCGTAGGAGGGAGAAAATGCTGTCAAGAAGGGAACTACTCGGATACTCAGCGGTAATAGCCCTTAGCTTTAGTGGGCTGTCCTTTGGCAAAAAGCCAAGCTTTGAAAGGCTTTTGGATACTAAGCCTTACGGTAATGTGTCTTTGGTCTTTACTTCAGACATCCACGGGCACCTAAATCCTGTTTATTTCCCCGAGCCGATGAACCTTATTGCCCCCGAGAACCTGAGGGGAACACCCGGCTTTTTGGCGGGTATGGACTTTCTCAGGTATTACAACCTAAAGCCCAACACATTGGAAGCATACACCATGACCTGCATGAGCTTTTTGAGGCTCGCCAAGGAGTATGGAAAAACGGGCGGTGCCCCCCAGATGGCAACGGTTATAAAAACTTTAGTCAATCAGAGGGGAAGGGGACAGATGCATTATACTTGACGGTGGAGATACTTGGGTAACCTCTAGCATAGCCCTAAAAACCGACGGAATGGCGATAGTGGATTGGCTAAACTATGTGGGCTACGACTACATCGTTGCCCACTGGGATGTGACGGTAGGAAAGGAAAAGTTTTTGGAGATCGTCAATAAACACTTAAAGGCCAAGTTTATCTCTTACAACATAACCGACGATATCTTTGGAGACCTCATATTCCCACCCTACGACGTAAGGGAAGTTAATGGCGTAAAAGTGGGCATCATAGGAAGCTCATTCCCATTTACTCCCATAGCAAACCCGAGAGTCTTTACGGAGGGCTGGCGTTTTGGTGTAAGACTGGAGGAACTGCGGAACTATGTGAACGAACTCAGGGAAAAGCACAAGGTGGACCTGGTGGTGCTACTTTCCCACGACGGCTTACCCCTGGATATAGCCCTCATGAAGATGGTGAAGGGTATATATGTGGTAATTTCTGGACACACCCACGATGTAACGCCCACTCCGGTAAAGGTGGGAGATACGCTCATTGTTTCTCCCGGAAGCCACGGAAAGTTCGTGGGAGTGATGGACCTGGAGGTGAGAAACAAAAGGGTGGTGGGCTATAGGTTCAAGCTTATTCCCATTCTTGCGGATGTTATACCCGAAGATAAGGGTGCTAAGGAACTGGTGGAAAAATGGTATAAACCTTACGAGAAGGAGTTCAACGAAGTTATAGCTACCACAAGGACGTTCCTCTACAAGAGGGACACCCTATACAGCACTTGGGATAGGCTCATAGGCGAAGCCTTGGCGGACTACTTCCACGGTGTGGACGCGGTATTGAGCTTGGATGTGGCAACCTCCCCCGGCTACAGGTGGGGACCAGCAGTTCTACCAAACAGTCCCGTAAGGGTTGAGGATGTTTATAATGTGCTCGGAATTACTTATCCTCAAGTATTCTTGCTCAAGAGGAAAGGCAGAGACCTTTTGGCGCTCTGGGAGGATGTGGCGGACAATGTGTATCCCACTATCACACAGATCACTTTTACGGAGCAAAAGCCTTTAAAGAAAAGGGAGCCATCATCATAGCCCATCCCTACGCCTTTGAATATTTGGGCAGTGATGAAGCCCAAAGGATGTTCAACGCAAGGTTGGGCGTGCTCGGAAAGGACTTAATGAAGGGCATCGTGCAGATGGCTCCGGACATTCTGGTAGATAAAAGCTTGGTGATCCTGTTGGGAGGAGAACGGTTTGAAATCCATCACTGGTGTAAGGCACATACCAATGGAGATCTGGTGCTTTGGATTCCCTCAAGGAAGGTTCTCATATCCGGGGACATAGTCTTTGGTGGAAGGGTACCCTTCCTCGGCTCTGGTAATTCCAAAAGTTGGATGGAATGCTTGGACAAAATCCTTGAGCTGGAGCCGGAAGTTCTCCTCATAGGTCATGGAGAGCCTCTCTTTGGAAAGGAAAACATCAAGAGGCAGGTAGCGTGGACTAAAAAATACATCCAAGACATAAGGAGCGTGGTAAGAAAGCTTTACGAAGAGGGATTAAGCGTGGAAGAGGTTCGTGCAAAAGCCAACGAAGAGATGCTAAAGATAGACCCAGCTTATTCCCAACTACCCGTTTTCTTTGACGTCAATCCGGTTAATGCCTATCACCTTTACTTTGAGATAGAGAGGGAAGTGCTCTTTGAAAGCAAATAATTTAGTTCAGCATTGTCAATATCTGATGTCTTAGAATGTGGGCCGGTCTATAGTCTGGGGCGATCTTGATGGCGGTTTCCAGCTCCTGCAGGGCGTCCTTGAACATACCCTTTGCCAGATAGACGCGGGCAAGGTTTATGTGTGGATAGTGCCTTGGCTCGTAATTTTTGGCGGTTATAGCCTTTTTCAGCCAAGGAATGGCTTCGTCATACCTTCCCAAGGCGATAAGGTATGAGCCTATATCGTTGTAAGGATTGCCAAAATCTGGGTCTAGCTCTATAGCCTTCAAGCACAATTCTATGGCGGTTTCGTAATCTCCCTTCATGCTGTATGCCCAACCCATAAAGGTGTATATTTGAGCGGTTGGATAAAGTTCCGCAGCCTTTTCGTAAAGTTCTATTGCCTTATCAAGCTCGCCCGCCATGTGAAGTATATAAGCCTTTTGAAATAGTTCTTCTGCAGACCTCTTCAGGTCTTCCATGTTTACTCCTCCTTCTGGATTAAATATAATCTGGCTAATAAAATTTGACAATGGGAAACTAAAATATCTCCAAAGCAAAAAAGTCCAGCTACCACCTTTGCACCAGATGGATCCCTTCCCACTTCCAAAAGCCTTTAGGCGAACTGCAGGTGTATGTGAAAAACTCTTAAAGTAAGGTGTTTTGCAGTTTTAACAAGAGAGGGGGCATAAGCCCCCGTTGGTTTTAGGTAGTGAAGTCGTTTATGGGCAGTAGGGAGGTGTTCTTGAGCACATCCTCCAGGTTGCCCTTTAGCTTCCTTACTGCCACCCTTGAAGCCTTATACCAAGGTATGGTGGTTTTAGGGTCTGTGTAGTCGGTGGTAAGGTGATTGAGGGAGCCTTTCCAGTGATACATTGTGCCGTAGATCATTCCGGGAGGGGGTGCGTCGTTCACATACACAAGGGCTATGGCGTTGCCCTCCAAGTTATACACCTCCACCAGGTCTCCGCTCTTAATTCCGAGCCTTTTGGCATCCTCTGGGTTCATCTCTATGTAGGGCAGAGGTATGGTATAGACCTTCTCAGGCAGATGCCTGTCGTTGTAGCCCGTCTGCCAAATTATCTGCGACCTTCCGTTGGTGAACCAGAAGGGGAATTTCTTATCGTTGCCGTCTTGGAAGTATTTGGTGATCTGAGGTGGATAGAACTTCATGGGGTCGGGATCCCATGGGTCTGTGCCGTACCACTTGAACTTACCATCCGGTGTGCCAAACTTGTGCACATACCTTCTCTTTGTGCCCACGAGCTGTCCCGTCTTGGGGTCTATGCGAACGGGAGTCTGTATGCCCTTTTGTCCTACCTTTCTGAGATATTCGTAGGTCACACCCTTGTAGCACTCTGCGGGTAGCATTGCCTCGTCTTCCTCCGAGACCCTGTTGTCCGGAAACTCGTTTGCACCGTCCAAGAATACTTCCTCCGCACTCTTCCAGTCCATACCCGCACAGTATTTGGCTTCTTCGTAGTTTCCTTCCGCTTCGTATAGTTCCTTCATCCTGGTGGCTATCCTTCCAAAGATCCACCAGTCGGGCTTAGCGTCTCCGGGAGGTGCCATAAATTGTTCGTAGATCCTGAGAAGCCTGCTGTTGCAGTTTATGGAGGTGGTGGGTTTTTCTCCCCAGCCCGCTGCGGGTAGTATGACGTGGGCATCCCTGGCAGTTTCAGTCTCATACATGTCTATAACCACCATTAACAAACCGCTTGTCTTTTCAAGACCTTCAAGGATCCTCTTTGCCCTATCCTCAGAGCCGGCGGGCTCTCCTGCCAGCTTTGCCTGTTCGGAGAGATATCTTGTAAGCGCAAGCGTCCTTTCGTGCACCCTCTTCTTATAGGCTTGAGAGTTGGGTGTGGATAGATATGGGTCTGTTCCGGACACAAAATAGACCTTCGCCCTTGGGTCGTTCTTCACATACTCGTCTATGTTGGGCGGTGGTCCTCCTGCGTATATGGAGCCCACAAGCTTTGCCCTGGACTTGTCGTGAGGTCTAAAGTAGCACTCTTGGTGTCCGCCCTGTCTTCCACAGCCCGTGCCGGGCTTTCCGTAGTTTCCAGTAAGTGCAGCAAGTTGGGCAATGGCTGCAATGGTGTCGTAGTTCTTATAGCCCCATATTACACCCTTTTCGTATATGATAAGAGTTCTCCTTCTAAAGCCTCCCGCTTTGGGCTTGGCGATCCACTCCGCTGCCTTTTCTATGTCTTCCCTTTTGACGCTCGTTAGCCTTTCCACCCTGCTCATAAACTCGTCGTAAGGAACATCAAGCATTAGGGATTTCTTCTTGTAATCTTCAAAGGTTTTCAGGTCTGTCCTCTTTTCCACAAACTCTTTGTCCCACCATCCCTTTTCCCAGACAGCCCTTGCTGTGGCGTTGGCAAGCACGTAGTCTGTTCCAAGGTTTGGTCTAAGGTGGAGGATCCTATCGGGTGCAACTGATTGAGCAACCGTTACGCTAGAGGTTTTTCTGGGGTCTATGATGATCATCCTTGCGGGTTCTGCGGGCTCTCCCTTCATATACTCTTTCTTCTTTTCCTCTACGGTTGCACCTTGGAGGTTTGGTAGCATTTGCTCTGTGTAGAAGACGGATGCAGTTTCAAAGGGGTTAGAACCCCAGAGCACAATGGTGTCTGCGAGCCTTGCGTCCTCGTAGGTGTAGTTAAGCTCGTGGACACCCCTTTCCCTTTGCCCCCACACCTCGGAGTTATAGGCGGGTCTGTTGTGAATGGAGAGCATTCTGGTACCCACCGCTACAAAGAAGAACTTTCCTACCGCCCAGTTTTCCTCAAAGCCAGCGCCAGAGCCTCCATGGTCGTAGACCTTCATCGCTATAGAATCCGGACCCCATTTGTCCTTGACACCCTTCACTACCCTTGCGATAAGGTCTATGGCTTCATCCCAGCTGACGGGCATAAACTGATCTCCAACTCTTACCATAGGGTAGAGTAGCCTGTCTCTGGTGGGCTTTGTGGGTGAATAGGCTGCTTGTGCGTTGGTTCCACCCCTTATGGAGTAGTTTCCTCTGTTTACGGGCGAGTCCTTCGCGGGCACTATGAGTATGTTGTAAAGCTTGCCGTCCTCACCCTTTACTACATTGTGCATAGTTTCAGTTATTGATTGGGTTTGAAGGGCTACTCCCTGCTTGGTGAAGTCTATGCCTAAGGCGTTCTCCTCGGGCTTTAGACCACCCTCCTTGCCCACTGGCCACCTGTAGACATAGTAGCCGCAGCCTACAGTACAGTATTGGCAGACGGTGATAAATTTTTGGGCATCCTTTGGTGGTATTGGTATGCGGTCCTTTCTTGCAAACAATGCCATGGCTCACACCTCCTTTATTTTTTGGTAACTTTCAAAACATTTCTAACTCTTCCCCAAATGAGCCCTTCCACTCCCTCCGCGTATATGTCTCCTGTCCTTGGTTCAAGGCGTAGGATTATCTGAGGGAGCCACTCAGAAGCGTGCCCTTGATAGGTCTGTCCGTTCTTTGCAGGGTCAAACATAGAGTAGTGGCACGGACACAAAAACCGCTTCTTGGAATAGACAACGGGACAGCCCATGTGGGTGCACAGGGAAGAGTATGCCACTATATCTCCATCCGGTCCCACACCGCCATAAGCCCTTTCTCCAAGCTTGATGAGCAATGCGGGAGAGTCCTTATCTGGGTAGTTAAAGCTCACCGGCTCGCCTACCCTCAGGTTTTTGATGTTTGCCACCTTTACCCTTGAGTAGGGTTGGCTCGTAAGAGCCTTCACCAGCTCTGGCGAGGTCAAGAGAGCGCTCATTGCTGCGCTCCCCCCTATGAAGGTCCTTCTGGAGATTTTTGTCATAAACATCACCACACCTCCTAACGGGTTTCACCTTTTTTACGTATGCAAATTTCGTGCCAATTTTGAAACATTGAAAAATCAAGACTTTTCAAAAGGGAACATCCCTGAGAATGCTCAAATTTTGACAATGGGTGCTCAAAAATTGAGCAAATTTTACTTGAGGTTCTTTAGTCTGCTTTCCAAGGTGTTCCTGGATATTCCCAAAAGGCTCGCCACTTTGGATTTGTTCCCTGAGTATCTTTCAAGGAGCTTTTTTATAAGGTATAGCTCCACCCTATCAAGGAGGTTTGGAAGTTCCTCCTCAGGCACCGCATCAAGCAAAAGTTCCAGAGCTTTTTCAAAGGAGGAGATGTTTTCTCCCTGCTGAATGGCAAAGTCCTTTATCTTTCCAAACCTTGTTTCAAGCACCGCTTTATAGACTAAGTTTTTCAGCTCTCTAACATTCCCCGGGAAGGAGTAGTCCATGAGTTTTCTTAGCGCTTGTTCTTCCACTCCCTCCACGCTCGTTCCCAACTCGGCGTTGGCAAGGGCTATAAAGTATTCCACCAAGGGTTTTATGTCCTCTTTTCTTTCCCTGAGTGGTGGCACGTGTATTTCCAACTGGCTTATTCTGTGGTAGAGGTCCTCTCTAAACTTTCCTTCTTCCACCATCTTTTTTAGGTCCCTGTTGGTGGCAAAGATGAGTCTTACATCCGCCTTCTCCTCCCTTGAGCTACCCAAGGGGAAAAAGCTCTTCCTTTCCACAAAAGCCAAAAGCTTGGCTTGGAGCTTGTAGGGCAAATCTCCTATCTCGTCTAAAAATAGCGTTCCGCCTTCCGCCAACTTAGCCTTTCCCTTTTTATCCACCAATGCGCCCGTAAAGGCACCCTTCACATAACCAAAGAGCTCCGCCTCAAAGAGGTCCCAGGGTATGGCTGGGCAGTGCAGTATTACAAAGGGTCCCTCTTTCCTCGGGGAGTTCTCGTGGATGAGTTTGGCTACAACTTCCTTTCCTACCCCCGTTTCTCCTGTTATCAAAACATTCAGATCATTTTGACAGGCTAAGCCCACCTTTTTGAACACCTCAAACATAGCCCTTGAGGAGCCAATTACCTTTAATTCCCTGCTGTAAGAGGGCTCAAGCTTTGGAACAAACTCCAGGGCGTTCTTTACCGCCTGCAAAAGCTCTTGGCTACTAAAAGGCTTTTTTAGCACATCCACTGCACCAAGCCTTGAGGCACTTACCACCGCGTCCGCATCTGCATAGGCGGTTATAAAGATCACCGGAATGTTAAAACCCTTTGCCCTCAGTTTTTCCACCACATCCGTTCCTCTCTCACCCTCCAGCCTTATATCCATCAAAAGCAGGTTGCTCTCTGGCAGATACTCCTCCAAGCCTTCCGGGGACTGTAGGGCAACCACCTCAAAGCCCTTTGAACTGAGGACCCTTTTTATAGAATGTAAAACCCCAAAATCATCATCCACTACTATAACTCTCATGCCTTCACCTCCACTAAAAAGGTAGAACCTTTTCCTTCCTCGGAGAAAACACTAAGCCTTCCTTCAAGCATTTGCACATACCTGGCTACTGTAGAAAGACCAAGCCCAGTGCTATCCCGCTTTGTGCTAAAGAAGGGATCAAAGACCTTCTTTATGTGTTTTTTGGGTATCCCGTGCCCATTGTCCTTTACCATAAGGACTGTCTTTTCTCCTTCTTTCCTGAGGGAAATTTCTATCTTACCTTTTCCATCCACCGCCTCTATGGCGTTTTTGAGTAGGTTGCTGAGTATTATCTCCAAGGCGGTTTTGTTGGTGTATAGTTTAAAGTCCATCACATCCAAAACCAAGTCTATGTCCTTCTTCTTTATGGCGGGCTCGTAGATCTTTAACACATCCTCCACCAACTGCCAAGAGCTAAACTCCCTTTTTTTCCTCCTCCACAGGTCTGGCAAACTGTAAAAAGCTACTCACTATTTTATCAACCCTCTCTATAGACGCTCTAACCACCTCTACGTCATCCTCGTTCCACAGATAAAAGCTTCAGAGGAAGGGTAGCATTTTTTAGCTCATGGGCAAGGTAGGCGCTCATTTCCCCAAGCAGGGAAAAGACCTCCATCCTCTTTACCAATTCTTCAGACCTTTTTAGCTCCGTTATATCCTTTAAGGTAAAGATAAAAGCATCCACCCAAGGCACTAATACCGCCAAGGCGTAGCTCTCCTCTCCTTTCTTGTTTCTAAGCTTTACCACACCCGTGTAGGTTCCCTTCTGCCTTAGGCTCTCCCTTACCTCTCTTCTTTCCCTCGGTCCTTCCAAAAGCACTCCCACCTTTCTTCCAAGCAGGTTCTCCACCGAAAAGCCATAGTTCTCTACTGCCTTGTTGCAAAAGTATATGGTTCCCGTCTCGTCCAGTATTAGAACGATCTCCTGTAGGGTGTTAAATAGGCTTTCATAAAAGTCTCTTGCAAACTCCAGGTTGGAAAAGATACCCTTAAGGTCGCTCAAGCTTTTATGCACAAAGTCTGCCAACTCGGTTAGCTCCTCCCTCTCCCAAAAATCCTTCTTGATGGGCATACCTCCCCTTTTAAACTCCTCTATCATCTCCCTCACTTGCTTAAGCCTTTCATTTATTCTAAGAGAAACAAACACTCCCAAGAGTATGACCACAAGGGTGAAGAAGAAAGTAAAAGCCAAGGTAATAAACCTAAGGGGAGATACGATCCCCTCTATGTATTCCCTGTTGATCTGATAGTAGAGATAGCCTATAGTGTATGAATAGCTTTCTATGGGAATTTTTAGGTAATCTGAGTTGTTAGAAAAGGATCTTCCCACCACCTTCTCCTCTGGCTTTGAAGAGGCAATTATGCGGTTGTGGGCATCCACAAGGACCACCTCCTTTACGCCCGGTATTTGAGAGAGGGCTTCAATTTTGTTAAAGGCTCTCCAGTAGTTTTCCATAAGGATAAGCTCTATGAACTCATCCTTCTGAGATTGCACAAACTCTTCAATGGTGTTTATCACATGTTGTCTTAGTTTGTTGCTCAGATAGTTTATAGTTAGCAAAGACATAGGTAGAGAACAAAGGGCGATTACAAAAACGAAAGTGAGGGAGAGTTTTAGTCCTATGCTGGCTTTTCTGAGCCTTTCAACAAAAGCCTTCATTTATTTTTCTTTATGTAGCTTATCATCTGGGCTATGGTTTCGTAATGTTTTGGCTCAAGGTAGGTAAAGCCCAATATGCCCATGTTCTTTAGGATTTTTCTTCCCTCCTCATCCTGATGCATCTCTAAAAGGGCTTTCTTTATTGCTTTCACTATATTTGGGTCCAGTCTTTTGCTCGCTACGATAGGCGTGGCCGGAAAGGGTCCAAACTTTTGGATAACTTTAAGCTCGTTGGTAATGTGCGGTGCCACTAGGCTGGTATGTTCATAGACTATACTATCTACGCTGGCACCCTCCACAAAGCCCTTGTAGACTGCCATGATAGACTCGTAATGGGAGTAGGTGTATATCAAGGGTTTAAAAAACTCGGTGGGAGAGTATCCGTTTTTCAGAAGAAAGTAAGTGGGGGCGACGGAGCCCGAGTTGGACTTTGGGTCTGAAAAGGCGTAAGGTTTTCCCTCAAAATTAAGGATTGACCGATAAGGTCTGTCTTTTTTAGTTATAACATAAGAATAGTAGTAGGGACCATTGGAGGTAAGTGGGACCGCGACGAGGTAATAACCTTATTTTTTGTGCCCTTCCACGTAGGGGGCACCGCAGATGTAAGCTATATCCACCTTTCCGTTGAAAAGATAAAAATCCATTTCATCGTAGGACCTGGCAAAGACTGGACTAAAGCTAAAGCCCGTTTTCCTTGAAAGATAGTCCAAAAAGTCCTTTATGGTTTTTACATCCTCCCTCGTAATGACCGCGGTAAATCCTACCTTTATATCCTTACCAAAGGCTAAAAGAACACTCAGCAAGAGTGCAAAAAGGACAATCATGGTTAAAAATTAAATCTTATGCTGAATTTGGTGGTTTTAACAGGGGCGGGTGTGTCTGCGGAGAGTGGTATTCCCACCTTTAGGGGTAAGGAAGGGCTCTGGAAGAACTTCAAGCCCGAAGAGTTGGCAACGCCGGAGGCTTTTAGAAAAAATCCCAAACTGGTTTGGGAGTGGTATGATTGGAGAAGACAGCTTATAAGTAAAGCAGAGCCCAACAAAGCCCACAAACTTCTGGCACAGCTGAACGCGGTAATAATTACTCAAAATGTGGATGGCTTACACCAAAGGGCGGGCACAAAGAAGGTCATAGAGCTTCATGGGAACATATGGAGGGTTCGGTGCACAAGCTGTGGAAAGGAGTATGAGAATTACGAGGTGCCCTTAAGGGAGATACCTCCAAAGTGTAAATTTTGTAATGGGCTTTTAAGGCCAGCGGTAGTTTGGTTTGGAGAGAGCTTGCCAATGGATGCTCTGGAAGAGGCTGAGCGTTTGGCAAAGTCCTGTGAGGTGTTTTTAGTTGTAGGCACCTCGGGGGTTGTCTATCCGGCGGGACTTCTTCCCTTTGTGGCAAAAGAGCATGGTGCCAAGGTGGTGGAGATAAACCCAGAAAGCACTCCCATATCCGAGATAGCGGACATAGTTATAAGGGAAAAGGCAAGCGTGGGAGTTGAAAAGTTTATACAGACCATGTTAAATTTATAATACAAAATGAACAGGAAGGAACAGATACTTGAACTCATAGCAAAGGGATACAACAATGTTAAAACCCTTGCAGAACACTTTGGCGTCTCCCTCATGACCATATACAGGGATGTTAGAGAGCTGGAGAGGGAAGGAAAGATCATAAGAAGACACGGGGAGCTTCTTTTGAAAAAGGAGGAAGAAAAGCAGGCTCAGGAGATAGATGTATGCGCTTACTGTGGGAAGGCATCCGACAAACGGTTAGAGTTTGTGTATAGGCTTAGGGGTAAAACGGTCTGTGCCTGCTGTGCCCACTGTGGGCTTCTTCTTTTTAAGGAACTTCAGGGCAATGAAGTCCAATCTTGCATGACCCGAGACTTTATCTTGGGCAACCCAATTAACTGCTTTTCCGCTTGGTATGTGGTAGATTCTTCGGCGGTGCCCTGCTGTAGTCCCTCCGCCATAGCCTTTGGCAATAAAGAGGACGCAGAGAAGTTTGCAAAGGGCTTTGGAGGAAAGGTCTTTGATTTTGAGTCTGCGGTGCAGGCGGTTGAAGAGCTTATGAAAAGAGGACAAAAAGTGGTATGGGAGGTAAGGTAGTGGAAGGTATAGAAAGGCTTCTGCCATCTTTAATAGTAGATAGCAACCACTGGATTGTGGCAACCAACCAATATAGGTATTTGCAGGAAGGAAGGCCTTCAAAACTCTATGCTTAACCAGATAAGGTATTGGTTTATGTGCTTATTTTTATTAGTGATGTATTCAAAATCCGTAGGTGTTCTTAAACCAAAATTCAAACTGGTTATCCTGTCAAGACTATAGCTGAACTTTAGGTCAGGCTCCATACTTTTTGGGGGGATGTCAACTTTTTAGGTTCATGATTGTATAAATGACAATAAAAGAGGCTAACCATCTATAGACGGTTTCATACTTAGCATTCCAAGGAAACCTCTTGTAGAACCTCATTCCTCTTCCCAAAAGTCTCATGTAGCCATTCCATTGCAAGCCCTTTGACCGCACTCACATACCAAGGTCCCTTGTCAGTGGTGCATCCCTTTGCCTTTGTGTTGTAAAGAACCAATTTAGCTGTCCAAGAGTCCCTCCTTCCTGAAAGATGCACAAACACAGGCAAACCTTATAGACCCAAATAGCAATCGTATATATTGCCTGAAGAGCTTTCCCTAATAACCCTTGTGAAGTAGGGACTCCCTTACTGTTCTTAGAGAAAGTCCCTTAAAGTAGAGGAGCACAGCTTCTGCTTTTAGGCTTACGGGAAACCTATGTCGCTTAAAAGCTTTGCTTAGTATTTCTTCTATTACTTGTATCGCCTTCATATCTCTAAGCGTATCAGCCCAGTCTATTAATGCCAAAAGTTGACATCTTCGGCTTGGGCGTCAGAACCGGGCAGGGCTTTGGCTACTTGGAAACCTTAGACTGAAAGTTTGTTATAATTTTGTTGCCCTGTTAGGGAACTGAGGGTCCCACGAGGACCCTTGTCAACTTGGCAACTGAATAGGGTGTAGTCTTCCTAAATGAGATAGTCCTTAGCCTTCACGACTCCACCGTATTTTTGCTTGTATTCTTCTAACTCCTTTAGCTTTTGGACAATGAGTTCTCCCATGGACATTTTCTTGGTTATGGCTTCTATGCGGAGGGCTTGATGCACATCGGAAAGTAGTAAAATCGTGGTTTTTACCATTTTCTTCTTTTTGCGTCCCATAGGTTTTAATTATATACTCTCGCCGTAAAACCGTAAAGCTGTAATTATGTAATGCCATAATGCCGTAATTATGGTCAGTGGTGGAAAACATTGGGAAACAAGGATTTAAATTTGACAATAACATACTCAACTTTGCATGATCTCGGATTTCGGAAAATTAACTTCATTTGAAAGGGGTACCCTCTTGTGTACTGTGTGGAGTTGAAAGAAAGATACTATACGAGAACAATGTCTTTCTATCTTTGGTAAAGAAAGAGGAACCTTTTGGTGTAAGTACTTTCTTAAAAGGAAGTATCACACCGGGACTTAGGCTTGTGGAGATTAGATACGGATATATGGAAGTATTAGACATTGATAAAGAGTTAAAATCGGTAGGGATCCACGAAAGAGCCATATTCTACGGAGTTGAATACATATACACAGATAAGTTAATCTGGAAACTTTTTAGTCTTCTAAAGCGTGTTACACCAAACTTTGTGGAGTATTACAGATTTCCTCATGGAAAGCTTCGTGGCGTAGCAGTCAGGGTTGAGTTTTAAAATGACGTTTAAAAGGTGTCACAGTGGAAATTCTAAAACAGCCTCCCTATATATCTTGTATAATAAAAAAGATTGCGGTTATCAATAAGAGGAAACCTAGAGGAGGAGTATAATGTCAAAGGAATTTGAGCTTGGCATAGGGCTTTTGAAGAAAATATACACTGAACTGCAAGCTTTGAGCACAGCGGAAGATAAACGCCAAGTAAAAGAGATAATGCAGGCTATTATGAACCCTCTAGTGGCAGGGGCTTATCAGATAAAGGTAGGAGAGGGACCTCAGAAGGACAAGCTTTTGGAGGTTCTCTTTCCTTTGATAAGAGAACTTAGGGATATGCAAAACCTTGAATCCATCAGAACTTTGGCTGGTGAGCTGGTCAATGCCTTGAACGCCATAGAAGCAGAGGTGGCTACGCAAGAGGGTAGCAGTTAATGAAAACCACCATTCGGACCCTTTTCAATAAAAAGGAAAAGGGACAAAAGATCACCATGATCTCCACTTATGATTATCTATCTGCCAAACTGTGTGAACAGGTTGGTATAGATTGCATACTGGTAGGTGATTCTTTGGGTATGGTTTTTCAGGGGAAAGACTCCACCTTGGAGGTCACCGTAGAGGAAATGATCTATCACACAAAGGCAGTCAGAAGGGGAGCCAAGGAAAGCTTTGTTATAGCAGATATGCCCTTTATGAGCTATCAAGTTAGCGTGGAAAAAGCCATCGAAAATTGTGGTAGGCTAATAAAGGAAGGTGGAGCCAACGCGGTTAAGTTGGAAGGAGGAGAAGAGATAGCGGATTTGGTTTATAAGCTTGTACGTATAGGCATTCCAGTGGTTGGGCATCTGGGTTTTACTCCTCAGAAGATAAATACAATAGGAGGCTACAGGGTGGTTGGTAGGGAGGAGGAGGCAGAAAGAGTTAAGAAGGATTTTAAAATATTAGAAGAAGCGGGTGCATTTATGATAGTGCTCGAAGCAATGCCCACAGAGCTTGCCAAGGAGCTCACACAATCTGCTAGGTCTATAACGATAGGCATAGGGGCGGGGCCCTATTGCCACGGGCAAGTTCTCGTTTTTTACGACCTTGTGGGGTTAGTGGAAGATATAAAGCCAAAGTTTGTCAGGAGATACCTGAACTCTGCAGAGCTCTTTAGAAAGGCTTTGGAAGAGTTCAAAAGGGATGTAGAGAGTGGAAGCTTTCCTTCTGAGGAAGAAAGCTATGGATGAGGCAAGGCTTCTAGAATTTCTTAGTAGGGTCGGATACATAACAAAAGACCAAGCCCAAAAAGCAATCTCTTCCAAGGAAAAGAACGAAGACATTATAACAACCCTTCTAAGACTTGGTTTTATGAATGACGAAAAACTTTTAGATTTTTACACAAAATATACACCACAAAAGTTGTGGAAAGGTGACTTAAAAAGCATAAACATACCCGCCGGGATCCTCAACAAAATACCTCAAGATATCCTAAAAAAGCATTTAATTGCGCCAGTTTCCTATCAAGATGGCAAGCTAACCGTAGTCATGGTCAATCCTTTCAATCAATCCGCCATAAATGAGCTGAGATTTGCCAGCAAGATTGACAACATAGTGTCCTACGCAGCGCCTAAAAAAACAATAGAAGGTATACTAAACAGGCTATATCCACAAACACAGGACATACTTGAGGAAATTAGCGAGGTTAGCGAAATAGAGATAGAAACATCAGAATCAGAACTATTTTTGGATGCTATAAGTAAAGAAACTGGAGAAGCACCCATAGTCAGGCTTGCAAACTTTCTTATTATGGAGGCAGTAAATTTGGGTGCATCCGATATACACATAGAGCCTCAGGAAAAAAAGCTAGTAGTTAGGTATAGGGTCGATGGTGTGCTAAGGATATTTCATGAACTTCCCATAAATATCAAAGATGCACTTACTACAAGGTTTAAGATAATGGCAGATCTGGATATTTCTGAGAGACGTAAGCCCCAGGATGGTAGGATAAGGGCAAAGATAGGTAATAAAAAGGTAGACCTAAGGGTTTCTACTGTTCCCTTAGTGTATGGTGAAAAGATAGTTATGAGAATACAGGAAGCAGAGAAGTATTTAAGTGTGAGATTGGAGGACCTTGGGTTTGAACCCGATGACCTTGAAAAGTTTAGAAAGGCAATTTGGAAACCTTGGGGTATGATCTTGGTAACTGGTCCGACGGGTTCGGGAAAAACGACTACTTTGTATGCTGCATTGATGGAACGCAACACGCCCGATGTTAACATAATGACTGCAGAGGACCCGGTGGAGGTTTCTATCCCCGGATTAAATCAGGTACAGGTTAACGAAAGAATAGGACTTACCTTTGCTACAGTTCTAAGAGCCTTCTTAAGACAGGACCCGGATATAATCCTCATAGGTGAGATAAGAGATACGGAAACTGCAGAGATAGGCATAAGAGCAGCCCTTACGGGTCATTTGGTTTTTTCTACCTTGCACACCAACGATGCTCCCTCTTCTATAACAAGGCTTGTTGATATGGGTATAGAGCCCTTCTTAGTGGGTTCATCTCTAATACTTGTGGTAGCACAGAGGTTAGTAAGAAAACTGTGTCCCAAGTGTAAGCTTGTAGATGATACTCCGAAGGAAGCTTTGGTTAGATTGGGAGTGTTGAAAAGCTTAGACGAGAATATAACCATATACAAGGCTAACCCAAAGGGGTGTGATGAATGTAAGGGAACTGGCTACAAAGGAAGAACCGCAGTTCATGAGATTTTAGAGGTGGACGAGGAAATAAGAAGGCTTATCGTTAAAGGTGCCACCGCAGAAGACATAAGAGAGCTTGCTAAAAGGAAGGGTATGCGCACCCTCTATGAGGCGGGAATATTAAAGGTGCGTAGAGGAATAACAGATATAGCTGAGGTGGAGAGGGTTCTCGCAAAGTGATCTACAGAAGGAGGGTGCAATTTTACGAAACGGATGCGCAGGGTGTTATGCATCATTCAAACTACTTCAGGCTCTTTGAAGAGGCAAGGGGCGAGCTACTCAGAAGTCTGGGGATTCCCTACTCCAAGTTGAGGGAAGAGGGCTATGAAGTTGTCCTTTTGGAGGCAGAGTGTAGGTTTAAAAAGCCCATCCTTTACGATGAAGAGGTGTGCGTGGAAATAAAATTGGATATTATGGACAGATATTTTTTCAGCTTTAGCTACCGGGTGTCTGTAGAGGACAGCCTGAGGGCGGAGGGAAGAACTAAGCACTGCTTTGTTAAAGGGGGCAGACTAATATCTATTCCCAAAAAGGTAAGGGAACTTTTTGATGTTTGAAAGGCTTATCCTTTCCCTTTACACAGGTACGCTGTTTTCCATAGTCTTTTTGGTAGCACCTGTTCTCTTGCGGACCGAAAAGGACAAAAATCTTGCGGGTAGATTTTATGGAAGGATTCTCTGGAGGTTTTACAAACTTGCATTTTTTATGCTTTTGTTTTATCTTTTAATAGCTGATGAAAAAGTATATGCGTTCCTGCTTATGGTTGGTCTGGCGTTGAACGTAGGGCTGTCTTTCTACCTAAAAAATCTCAAGAGGGAGTTGGGGGATATAGACAAGATTGATTACAATCATCCAAAGAGAATTAAGTTCAGAAGGTTTTCTTTGTTATCCACAGCCCTTCTGTTTATAAACTTTTTGCTTTCAACTTTAATTCTAATAAAAACTTTTGGAGGTGCGCATGGAGTATAGGGTAAACAGACAAATAAGGGCAAAAGAGGTTAGGCTTATTGACCAAGATGGAAAGCAGATAGGCATAGTGCCGCTTCAGGAGGCTTTAAGAATTGCAGAGGAAAGGGGGTTGGACCTGGTGGAAGTAGCCCCAAACGCCAACCCTCCTGTTTGTAAGCTATTAGATTACGGAAAGTTTTTGTATGAACTAAAAAAGAAAGAAAAGGAGGCAAGGAAGAAACAAAGGGAACACTCTATGGACGTAAAGGATATTAACCTTTCCTTGCGTATCGATGAGCACGACCTTAAGGTAAAACTAAAGCACATGAGAGAATTCTTGGAAGATGGGGACAAGGTGAGGGTTAGAATAAGGTTCAAGGGTAGGGAAAACGCCCATCCAGAACTGGGAGATAGATTGGTCAATAGGATCGTGGAGGAGCTCTCAGACTGTGGGCAACTTGAGGGACCACCCAAAAGGGAAGGAAACTTTTTGACCTTTGCCCTTTTGCCGAAAAAGAAGTAGTTTTTTTGGTGGAGCGGAGGGGATTTGAACCCCCGACCTCCTACACGCCAAGTAGGCGCTCTCCCACTGAGCTACCGCCCCTTTATATAGAGCAGAGATAATAATTATATCAAAAGATTATCGCTGTCAAGAAGTAGTCGGATATTAGCACCAACATAGAAGATGTAACCACGCTGTTGGTGGTAGCCCTTCCAACACCTTCTGTACCACCTTTTGTGTAAAATCCAAAGTAGCAACTAACCGCGGTGATTATAAAACCAAAGAAGGTAGCCTTGTATATTCCGCCTAAAAAGTCATGCAGTTCAGTAAGGTCCTTCATCTTTTCCCAGAATAGATATTCGTTAACTCCAAAGAGCTTTACTGCAACAAACCATCCACCAAAGATACCCGCTATGTTGGACAAAACGGTTAGCATCGGAACGCCAAGCGTCCCAGCCACTATTCTGGGTGTGATAAGATAGCTCCGAGGGTCCATACCCATTACCTCTAAGGCGTCTATCTGTTCTGTTATGCGCATAGTTCCTATCTGAGCGGTCATAGCAGAGCCAACACGGGCAATCACCATAAGGGCGGTAAGCACTGGAGCAAGCTCTCTACCCATAGAGAGGGCTACCACTGCCCCTATTAGAAATTCTGCGTTGAACCTGTGAAAGGTGCTGTAGGTTTGCAAAGCTATAACTCCACCGCTAAACAGGGAAGTTATTAGCACCACTGGGGTGGTTTCTGCCCCCAAGTAGGTGAGCTGTTTTATAAAGTGTTTTAATCTTGGAGGATTTTTAAACAGAAAAAATATAGCCCAGAGGGTTAGAAGGGTAGCCTTGCCTATTTCTTCAAAAACTTTTAACATGTTCTAAGTAAATTCTATACCTTTCCTTTATCTCTTCCATAAAGTCTCCGCCCAACTTTTCAAGAAAGGCATCTGCTAAGACTATAGCTAGGGCGGATTCACCCACCACCGACGCAGCGGGCACTGCCACCACATCTGTTCTCTCCTTTCCTGCCCTCACCTCCTCTTTTGTTAAAACATCCACGCTCCTAAGAGGCTTGGTTAGGGTGGGTATGGGCTTCATGGCACATCGCACAATTATAGGCATACCGTTGGTTATACCTCCCTCCAAACCTCCCAAGTTGTTGGAATACCTAAAGTATCCTTCGCCCTCTTTGTAACCGATCTCATCATGGACCTCGGAGCCAAACCTTTTAGCTGCCTCAAAGCCAAGCCCTATTTCCACCCCCTTTATAGCCTGAATGCTCATCATAGCTTGGGCGATCCTTCCGTCCAGCTTTCTGTCCCAATGCACATGACTGCCAAGCCCAGGGGGCACACCAACCGCAAAAACTTCAAAAACACCCCCCAAGCTTTCGCCCATCTCCTTTGCCCTATCTATCAACTCCATAAACTCCTTATCTTTGCTTGGGTCTGGAAACCTAACCTCCGACTGTTCTGCCAATTGATGTCTCTTTATTAAGTCCTGCTCTTCTATAGGAGGACACAAGGGACCTATGCTAACTACATAGCTTCCCACAAAGACGCCAAGCTCTTCCAAAAATCTCTTGCATACCGCTCCCAAGGCAACCCTACAGGCAGTCTCCCGGGCAGAGGCCCTCTCAAGTATATTCCTAAGGTCCCGCTGGTTGTACTTTATACCACCCGCAAGGTCTGCGTGCCCCGGTCTTGGTCTTGTGAAGGGAACTGCTGTTTCCGGTCTTTCCCCCTCTATTGCCATTTTCTCTTTCCAGTTCTCCCAATCCTTGTTTTCAATGAAGAGAGCTATGGGACCGCCGAGAGTTTTGCCAAACCTTACACCTGAAAGGATTTGGACCCTGTCCTTTTCTATCTTCATTCTGCCCCCTCTACCGTAGCCCCTCTGTCTTCTCTCTAACTCCCTGTTTATATACTCGGAGGAGAGCTCCAAGTTGGCGGGTATACCCTCTATTATGCAGACTAAACCCCTGCCGTGAGACTCACCAGCAGTAAGAAATCTTATAGGCATCAGACTAAGAGAACTTTACTGCCTTAACTACCTTACCCGCCTTTAGACACTTGGTGCAAACGTATATCCTTTTTACGGTGCCATCCTTGAGCACCGCTTTAACCCTATGAAGGTTAGCCTTAAAAAGTCTTGGGTTTCTCTCTCCGGAAAAGGTCACACTTCTTCCTACTTTGGTAGTCTTCCCGCAAACATAACACTTCGCCATAGTTTTATAGATTATAACACTATACAACGGATGTTAAATTGCCTCCTTATACCCTTTTGTTCTTTGCTTTCGCGAACCTCAGTGGAGTTTGGTGGTAAGGTATTAATAATCTCTTTGTCTCCCGAGAAGGTTCAGGAGTTGATAACATTCTCTCTTGTGATTTTGGCTTTGGGAGTAGTATTTTGGCTCATACATAGAGTTGAATCAAAGCTTTGAAGTATAATTTTTCTATGAAAACCACACCTTTGCATCCCTTACACATCCAATTAAAGGCAAAATTTACAGAGTTTGCGGGATACCAAATGCCCTTGCAGTATTCCTCCATAGTAGAAGAGGTTATGGCTGTCAGGAGTTCTGCGGGACTTTTTGATATATCCCACATGGGAAGGCTTTGGATTAGGGGAAAAGATGCAAAACAAAAGCTGGACTTTTTGACTACCAACTCCTTGAACAAACTCAAATATGGCAAAGTGCAGTATAACTTATTGGTCAACGAAAGGGGAGGCGTAAAGGACGATATAACTGTTTATATGATGGGGGAGGAGGAATACTTTTTGCGTGTAAACAGCATAAACAGGGAGAAGGTTTTAAACTGGCTTACCTCTTGGGGTCTAACTGTGGAAGATTGGACCTTTCAGAGTGTGCAAATAGCCCTTCAGGGCAAATCCGCAGAGGAAAAGTTAAGTAAGTACTTTGACGTTAGTGGTTTGAAAAGATACAACTTTTTGACCTTTGGGAATGTGATAATTTCCCGCACAGGCTACACGGGAGAGGATGGCTTTGAAATTTACGCACCCATCAAAGAGGGCATAGAAATTTTTGAGGCCCTTTCAAAGGAGGTGCAAACCTGTGGGCTTGGTGCAAGGGATGTTTTGAGGATAGAAGCTGGTATGCCTCTGTATGGACACGAGCTTTCGGAAGATATCTCTCCTTTAATGGCAAGCTTAGACAGGTTTGTAAGCAGGGAAAAGAACTTTTTAGGGAAGGATGAGATGTTTTCAAAGGAGCCACAGAGAAAACTCTTTGGTCTTGAGTTGCAAGAAAAGGGTGTACCCAGGGAAGGCTACCGGATAGAGATGAACCGCAAAGAAATAGGTGTGGTCTCAAGCGGAACCTTTTCGCCCACCTTAAAAAAGGGCATAGCCCTTTGCTTTGTGGATAGGGAATATTTAAAGGAGGGCACAGAGGTTGAGCTTGTGATTAGGGAAAAGCCCGTAAGGGCAGTTCTAAGAAGGTATCCCTTCATAAGGTAATGGCATATCATAGCCTTCTGAGGAAGGTTATAACCCTACAAAGAAAGACAAAGCTGATCCCTCCCAACAGTGCTATTCTTGTGGCTTTCTCTGGGGGTATAGATTCATCTTCTTTAGCGGTAGCCCTGCAAAGGTTAAAAGAGCCCTTAAAGATCAAACGCTTAGCTCTTTTACACATAAACCATCTCTTGAGGGGAGAAGAATCTTACAGGGATGAGAACTTTGCAAGAAGTTTCGCCCAAAAATACTCCTTAGAGCTCTTTGTGGAGAGGGTGGATGTGCCGAGCTTAGCCAAAAAAAGGGGAGGCAACATAGAGGCTGTCGCAAGGGAGGAAAGATACAGACTCTTTGAAGAGGTGAGAAAAAGGGAAGGCTTTGACCTGGTGGCTACTGCCCATCACCTGGGGGACTTGGTGGAGACTATAATTCTTTGGCTCACACGGGGCACGGGGCTTGAGGGACTTTTGGGCTTTGAACCAGTGGAAGGCAACATTGTAAGACCTTTTTACCTTGCCACCCGGCAGGAGATAGAGGATTTTGCCAAGAAGCAAGCCATTGAGTGGGTGGAAGATTCCACCAACTATGACCTTTCTTTGGCAAGGAACAGAATAAGGCACAGGGTGGTGCCCGAGCTAAAGGCTATAAACCCAAACCTGGAGGAAAGCGTGCTTAGGATGAGGGAGATTTTAAAGGAAGAGAATGAGCTTCTTGAAAAGTTAGTCCAGACTGCCCTTTTGAAGGTAAAAGAGGAAGGAAGGGAAGGCTTTTTAAAGTTGGAGCCAGCCCTCCAAAGGCGCGTAGTAATGAAGCTGTACGGAGTGAAGAACTTCAAAGAGGTGAGCAGGATCATAAACAGGATAAAGAAGGGTGATAAAATATAAGTAAGTGATTAATTACTTTTTAGGAGGTGCCAGATGCTCAGTATAACCGAGTATTTGACCCATGAGCACAGAGAGTGCGACGAGCTCTACGCAAGGGTGGAGGAGCTTTTAAAAGAGGGGCAATGGGAAGATGCAAAGAGAGCCTTTGAGGAGTTTAAGGCTGAAACCCTTAAACACTTTCAAAGGGAAGAAGATGTACTCTTTCCTGAATTTGAGGGTAGAACAGGCATAGTTATGGGTCCTACTCAGGTAATGAGGATGGAGCATGCCCAAGCGAGGGAGCTTATAGAGAGAATGGAAAAGGCATTATTTAGACCCTTCTGAAATAATTCAAAAGATGGAAAATCTATAGCCTATGAGGGGGCTTTCCATCCATAGGCACCGCCCTTTCAGATTATAGCCCTTTACTTTTCAACCGCCTGCGTATTTTGGTTTTTATCCTCTCTGTTGGAGCTTTTTCTCTTCTTTAAAAGAGAGTTAAACCTTCCCTTACTGGTCCATAGCTATGTGGTGGGCTTTGCCTTGATGACTATGCTTGGTGCCCTCTTTCAGATGCTTCCAGTGGTTGCTGGCGCGGTTATACCGGAACCTCTCAAAAAGGCAATACCTATATACTTAGCTCTGCTTTTATCTTCCCTTCTCTTCCTTGGTGGTTTTTTATTGAAGAAGGAAAGATTTTTGCTTCTTGGTGCAACTTTGTTGATGCTCAGCATAATCTCCGCAGTCTCTCTCATGCTCTATTATCTTCTTCCTAAAAAGAGTTTTGTGCCGGCAGTTAGGGGGTTTAAATTTAGCCTCATTTTTCGCTCATCGCTACCATCTCCGGCTACCTTTTTTTGACCTTAAAGGAACCTCTATTTTTCAAAATCCACTACTCCTTTATGCTTTGGGGTTGGATTGGAGGGCTTATAGCAAGCGTTTCCTTCCAGGTAATAGAGCTCTTTTACACCACACCACCCTATCCTAAATTTTTCACATGGCACTTTCACATTTTGGTATCTCTCTTCCTCCTTTTCTCCCTTTTGGGAGCATCCTTCCCATACAGGCTACCATTATCTATCCTTTACATAATCTACGCCCTAACTACTGTATATCTACTGTTAAAAAGCAAAAGAAGGGTTTTGGAATACACTCCAAAGTTTTGGCTTTTGGGTATGGGACTTCTCTTGTTGGCGTGCATTTTCTTTGTTTTTGGCGAGTTCTTAGCTTTCTTGGTTTCCTTTGTATTGTTCTTTAGTTCAATAATACTTGGCATGATACAAAGGATCGTTCCCTTTTTGGTATGGTTCCATCTGAGCGGTTTTGGTCTAAAGGATGCACCTTTGATGTTTGAAATAATTCCACCGCGCCGACAGGCAATAACCTTCTACAGCTTTTTTATCCTTTGCCTTTCCATACCCTTCGCCCTTACAAGCACGGATCTTCTGATAGTCTCCATAATACTGCATCTTTTTACCGCTTCGGTTTTACTATTTAACGTGCTCGGTGGTATCGGAATATATTTAAATATGTTAAGCAGGGTCTTTAGGATCTTCAGAGAGAAGGGCGGAATACTTAAAGCGTTGGACCTTTGGGATTGGTATGAATCTTTGGAACCCAAGTGGCAAAAGAAGGTAAAGTATTACTTTTCTTTAAAAACCATAAAGAACTTGAACTTTCCTTACAAGGCTAAGCACTTTGGCAGCGGAGATGTTCAAACTGCCTACACAAAGAGAACTTTTCTGGGGAGCTTAGCCCAAACCGCCCTTTTGGAGAAGGACTTTGAAACCGCCCACTGGCTCTATTGGGAAGCCCTAAAACAGGAAGGCGCACCCTACGAGGAACATCTGATCCTCAACGACCTTCTTTTGCTCTATCAAAAACTCAAAGACCTTGAGAAGATGGAGGAGGTTGCAAAAAGAGATGTGGAGCTATTTCCAGAGTATGCGGAAGAGCTAAAGGAAAGAAACGGTGGGAAGTTGCCACAGATCAATTCCTTTGAGGTTTTGGTTTATCTTTACGAGCGAAAGGGTCTTTTTGAGGACGCCTTAGCACTGATAAAGAGAATAAAGGAGCTTGGCATTCCATACCCGCAGGAGGAGGAAGTTCTGAAAAGAATTTCTGATAAAATAAATTCCCTTTGACATGGGGTTCAGCTGTGGAATAGTGGGGCTTCCCAATGTGGGAAAATCAACCCTTTTTAATGCCCTTCTGCAGTCGGTAAGGGCGCAGTCTGCCAACTATCCCTTCTGCACTATTGAACCCAACGTGGGCGTGGTAGAAGTGCCAGACCAAAGGCTCTATCACATAGCCCAAAAGGAGAGGTCAAAAAAGATCACACCCACCTTCATAGAGTTTTGGGACATTGCGGGCTTGGTAAGAAACGCCAGCAAAGGGGAGGGGCTGGGCAATCAGTTCTTGGCAAACATCCGAGAGGTGGATGCCATAGTTCAGGTTCTGAGATGCTTTGAGGACCCGGATGTGGTGCACGTGGAAGGAGAGGTTGACCCAATAAGGGACGCCCAGATTATAGACATAGAGCTTATAGCCAAAGACTTGGAGACGGTGGAAAGGAGATTAGAAAAGGTTCAAAAGATGGCAAGGCTCGGAGACAAAAAGGTAAAAGAGGAGCTTGAACATTTGGAAAAGATAAAGGCGGTCCTTGACAGAATGGAGCCTCTGAGGAGGCACAAAGAAGAACTTGGAGAGGAAACCATAGAGTATGCAAAGAAAACTCTATTTTTGCTTTCTATCAAGCCCACCATGTACGTTGCCAATGTGGGAGAGAAAGATTTGCCAGAGGGCAATGAGTTGTCCGAAAAGGTAAAGGCTTACGCAGAGCAAGAGTCTGCGCCGGTGGTGGTTATGTGCGCCAAGCTTGAGGCGGATTTGATCGGATTAGAAGGTCAAGAAAAGCTTGAGCTTTTGAAGGCTTACGGGCTTGAAGAACCGGGATTAAATAAGCTAATAAGAGAGGGCTACCGTCTGCTTGGACTTATAACCTTCTTTACTACCGGCGAGAAGGAAACCAGGGCTTGGACCATCAAAAAGGGCACAAAGGCACCACAAGCGGCGGGCAAGATCCACTCGGACATGGAAAGGGGCTTCATAGCGGCGGAGGTCATCAACTACGAAGAATACAAAAACCTCCCATCCCTCAGCAAGGCAAAGGAGCTTGGTCTGGTAAGGTTAGAAGGCAAGGATTACGTGGTTCAAGACGGAGACATAATGTACTTTAGGTTCAATGTGTGAAAATCTCAAGGATTTTGTTTATTGTCCTTTGGGCGGAAAACTTTTCCCAGTATAGCTTTTGGGAGTTTTGGGAGAAGGTTTCCCAGTTTTCCAAAGCTAAGGAGAGCTTTTCCTTAAGTGCCTCTGGGTTTCCTCTTTCAAAGGTGTAGCCGTTGAAACCTTCTATTACCGCCTCCTTTTGCCCTCCCGAGTCAGAAACTACCAGGGCACAGCCACTTATTAGCGCCTCAAGGGCAACCCTTGGGAAGGCTTCCTCTCCCTTTGATGGAATAACACATACATGGGCTTGGGCGTAGTATTTTTCCACCTCGGGGGTGTAGCCCACAAAGAGAAAGTTTTCCAGGTAGCCTTGGACCATAGCCTTCAAATCCGCCTCCGCCCTTCCGTTGCCCACAAAGATGCATTCAATAGGATAGCCCTTTTTTAAAAGTTCCAAACAAGCCTTTGCCAAGTCAAAGACACCCTTTCCTTCATCCAGCTTGCCCACAAAAAGAACCTTTAGCTTGCCGTTCTTTGGCTTTTGAGTAGCCTTGAACCTGCCCTCTTCTATGACGTTGTAAACCACCTCCACCTTTTGCGGTGGCACGCCTTCCCTTATTAAGTTCTGCCTAACATGTTGGCTTACCGCCAAAAATTTATCCACGAAGGGAAAGACAAACTTCCGGACTGTCCACTCTCTCATACGGGACATGTGCCTGAAGAAAAAAACCTTGCTACCCGCCAACTTTCCACAGTAAAGAACATCTGGATACTCCTTTCCGTTGTTGGCTACCACAATATCCGGCTTTTCTGAGCTTATTGCCCTATACAGCTTTATCATGCTTGGCAGTGTTATGCTGTGGGGAAAGGGTATGTAAAGCTTTCTTGCAAAGTCTGTATTTTTATCCACAAAACTGCCCCTGGCACATATTAGGGTTATGTCAAAGAAATCCTTCAGGTGTTTTAACATGCTTATGGTGTGGAGTTCCTTGCCTCCAAAGTTTGGGTTTGGATTGCCGTTAACCCAAAAGACCCTCAATCTTCCTCAGAAAGCAGAATAAGTTTAAAAAGCTTATACATTTTTTACTCCCTCATAAAGGCTATTCTTTTCATAAAGCTTTGAAAGGTTCGCGCTCCTTTTTGTTAGCCAATTGCTCCTGTATAGATGCACCTCCACCAGACCTTCCTGAGGGAACAGTTCCTCAGAGAGCCTGCTTATACTCCCACCCTTTGGAAGGCTATCCAAGAGGCCCTTTAAAAATTCCTGAAGGCTACCACCCTCAGGCAGAAAGCCTTTTGTTTTCCTCTTACCCATGAGGGTTGAATAGGTTCCTTCCTCCTCTCCCATCAAAAACATGGGCACCCTAAAGTAGGACAGGGAAGATAGCCCATCTAAGAAGGGAGAAAAGACCACAAAGTGCTCTACTCTTTCCCTAAGCTTGGAAATCCTTTCCGAGCCATAAAGGTCAAATAGGTCCTCTCCAAAGATCAGAAGGTTTCTTACCCTGCCCTCCTCCACATGCCTTATTAGGCTCTCTATGGGAGTGAGCTCCTCCCAAGAAAAGTTCTCAAGCACACCCAAAAAGTTCGCCTCTTTGC
>Ga0326761_1000028_pt1 | contig 37646 bp, 40 predicted proteins | sample GCREP_P_FD_207739 | JGI IMG/M metagenome (GOLD analysis project Ga0326761, IMG submission 207739) | Hot spring water microbial communities from Geyser Creek Basin, Yellowstone National Park, WY, United States - GCR.EP_P | ecosystem: Environmental > Aquatic > Thermal springs > Unclassified... | reverse complement strand
AGTAGTAGTGAGTCATATACCGCCTCACCTGCGTTGTCGAATAGCCAGGCTATTTTAAGTCCTCCTCGAGAGACTTTACTATATAATTTATCAACGTGGTTGACTACAACACTGTATTTATCTACAATGTCCGGGGGTAGTGGGTTTTCTATGGGGGAGTGTTCTGCCACTCCATAGTCTAGTAGATTAGCGGTCGCGGATAATTTGACTAGATATTTAAACTTCTCGAAGTCTTTTAAAGCCTCTGCATACTCCTCGTGTTCCTTGATTGCTTTTAAAGCTATTCTATTAGATGCGGATTTTAATTCCCTATAGTACTCGACTACATCAGGCGCTATGGATACTAGGTACTTGTAAATCCACGTAGCGAACTTCGTTAGTTCTATTTCGAAGTTGAAGTTGTTAATTATCTCTTCCACTACTCTCCTCGCGATGAATAATTTTTCGCTGTCTGCCAATCTAGATCTCTCTACTTCCCTCAACCTCGTAGTTATTAAACACCTCAAACACTCAATGCTGGGCTTCATGGGTTGAGTCACGCATACTGGTAATAATTAAAAATAACCTTGTTATAGATACTAGGTAGAGGAGGATTAAAATAGATGGAGGAGTACAACTAATAGATCCGTATGGGAGGAGAATTGATAGTTTAAGGATACTGGTTACATCTAGTTGCAACTATAAGTGTATCTTCTGCCATAGAGAGGGCATCTTTACATCTACACGAGACGTGCTTACCCCCGAGGACTATGGTTTTATCTCACGTGTTGCAAGAGACCTTGGGATAAAGTATTATAAATTAACCGGTGGAGAGCCGCTAGTTAGGAGGGATATTGGCAGGATTATACACAGTATTAAGAAATACGCCGAGGAGATCTCACTTGTTACAAACGGCTCTCTACTACTTTATAAAGCTAGAGAGTTAACTGATGCGGGATTAGATAGAGTCAATGTTAGCCTCCACTCAGTAAACCCTGAGGTTTATAGATACATAACAGGTGGAGCAATACTATTGGAGAGAGTTATTAAGGGTATTGATAAAGCCCTTGAGTATGGAATTAGAGTTAAATTAAACTACCTTGCTTTAAGGTCTAATATAAATGAGTTCCAAAAAATCCTCGGGTTCGCTGAGACTAGGGGGTTGGATTTGAATGTAATTGAGTTAATTCCTCTAGGGGTACCCGTGGAGGTCTATAGGAGAGAGCATGCGTCCATAGATCAAATTATCAACTACTTGGAGAAGAAGGCTGTGGGGAAGTACTATAGGGAGCTTCAGAATAGACCTGTCTACGTCTTGGATTCTGGGGTTAAAGTAGAGGTGGTGATTGGTTATGGAAACTACTTTTTCTGCGCTAAGTGCACTAGGATTAGGCTTACACCTGATGGATACTTAAAGCCATGTCTATACGTTGAAAACCTAAAGGTGGGGATCGTGGATGTGGTTAAATCGAGGAATGAGGATGGGCTCATAAAGGCCTTTAGAGAGGTAACAATGCTTAGAAAACCATATTTCCAACCACATGGACGGTGATGCCTATGCCGGTTAGAATGATTGATGTAACTGAGAAGCCCTACTCATATAGAGAGGCTACAGCTACTGGGTTTATTAGGCTTAGACGCGAAACAATTGAGTTAATTAAAAATAAGCTTGTCGAGAAAGGCGATGTTCTCGCGGTATCAACTGTGGCTGCTATAAATGGAGTTAAAAACACGCCTTTCCTACTACCACTAACGCATAATATTCCAATTACTAGTGTCAAAGTGGACTACGAGTTCCTAGATGATGGTGTAAGAGTATATGTCAACGTGAAGACAACTGCTCAAACAGGTGTTGAAATGGAGGCTCTTGTAGGTGCCGTAATGGCTTTACTAAATATTTGGGATATGGTGAAGAAGTATGAGAAAAATGAGGCGGGTCAATACCCATATACAGTAATCAATGATGTTAGAGTAATTGAGAAGGTTAAGGGGGTTTCACAGTGAGGATCAGGATTAAACCAATTTCAGCCCTAAGGGATTATCTAGGTGAAACAGTAGAGTTGGAATTCGAGAAGCCGGTAAGTATTAGTGAGCTAGTGAGGATTCTACGCGAGGAGTATGGTGTACCTGATCAACTGGAGATCATCGCTATTGTTGGCGATAGAGTTGTTAGTGGAGAATACATTATTAACCACGATGAAGTAGTTTACCTGACACCACCATTTGCCGGGGGATCTCCATACATTGATGTAAGACTCGTGAAAGAAGAGAGTGTGGACTTGAATAAACTCCTAGATGAGTTATCAAGGCTTGACTGTGAAGTAGGGGCATTGGTATTGTTCATTGGGCTAGTTAAGGGGAGAGTTGAAGGTGTAGATGTCGAGGAGTTGGTTTATGAAGCTGTTGAAGAAGCTGCTTTATCCCAGCTGCGAAGGATTGCTCTTGAAGAAGCAGAGAAGCATGGATTGATTGGTGTTGTACTATGGCACTGGGTCGGGGTTAGGAGGCCGAGTGAGCCCACGGTAATTATAGCCACTCTAGCGAGATCTAGGAGTGAGGCTTTTGAAGCAACGAGGATTATACTAGAGAGGGTTAAGAAGGAGGTACCAGTGTTTAAACTAGAGAGGAGGAGTAATGGAGAATACTGGGTTATAGGGGAGGGGACTCGACACCCTAGACATAGGCACTAGTAACACTACTATTGATCTCCTCTCAATGTGGTAGAGTGGGGAATGAAGGCGCTACATTTACTGATAATAGGCCTCGTTCAGGGTGTTGGATTTAGGCCTTTTATTGCGAGACTTGCATCGAGGCATGGCCTCAGGGGGTTTGTTAGGAATATTGGTGGTAGTGAAGTAGAGGTTTGGGTTGAGGGGTGTGAAGGTGATTTAGAGGAGTTTACTGCTTCACTGTTCTATGAAAAACCACTTGTTGCATTAATAGACTATGTGTTTGCACTTGAAGAGGAGCCGAGGGGATACTCTTCATTCTCAATTGAGAAAAGTAGTAGCGGGGTTTACACAAGGTCTAATATACCCCCAGACTTCGCGATATGCCGTGATTGCCTTAGAGAGGTCTTGGATCCAGGTGACAGGAGGTACCTCTATCCATTTAACTCTTGTGCTTGGTGTGGTCCAAGGTTTTCAATGATGTATAGTACACCGTATGATAGAGAGAACACTGCGATGAGGAAGTATATTCTCTGCCATAATTGCCAAAGAGAGTATAGAGACCCAGGTGATCTGAGGAGGTACCACGCACAGGGTATTAGCTGCCCTGTTGACGGCCCGAGGCTTAAACTACTGGATCGAGGCTTTCGAGTAGTTGAAACTAGAGACCCTATCGTAGAGGCTGCGAGGTTGATTGATGAGGGGTATATTGTTGGAGTTAAGGGTATTGGAGGCTACCACATTGCTTCACTAGCGACTAGCGACGATGTTGTATTGGAGTTGAGGAGGAGGAAGAATAGGCCTAGAAAGCCATTTGCAATAATGGGGCTTGATACAGAGGTCCTTAAGAGACTAGTCTACATGGAGCCTAGTGATGAGGAGTTGTTGAAGTCTCCTCAGGCTCCAATACTCCTATTACCCAAGAAACCGGATTCTCCCGTCTCAAAGTATGTGTCACCAGAGTTGTCTCACGAAGGCGTGTTCGTTGCATACACAGCGCTACACTACTTGCTCTTAATGAATACTAGGGATAAGTTCTTAGTCATGACTAGTGGAAATGTCCATGGAGAGCCAATGTGTAGAGATGAAGAATGCGCTAAATCAAAGCTTAGCGGTATTGTAGACTACTTCCTAGTACATGATAGAGAGATAGTTAACCGCGTAGATGACAGCGTGGTGAGGAAAACTAGTGGAGAGTACGTGTTCTTAAGGAGGAGTAGGGGTTATGCACCATCATGGATAACTATTAATAGAGACCTTGGCGGGGAATTCATAGCTTTCGGCGGGGATTTATCATCTTGCGGTGCAGTTGGCTTCGAGGACAAGATAGTACTCACTCAGTATGTAGGCGACCTCGACTCTCTAAGTGCTCAAGGAGACTTAGTGAACTTCATAGAGTTCCTTGTTAGAAACTACCATGTTGGGGGATTAGTTAAACCAATAGTGGTTGTTGACATCCACCCGAGACTATACTCTAGGCAGTTGGGTTTAAGGTATGCTCGTGAAAAAGGACTTGATGTATTTGAGGTTCAACACCACTACTCACACGTGGTTGGCGCAGCTATAGATAATAACTTGGATGGCTCATTAATAGGGGTTGCTCTAGACGGGGTTGGATGGGGGCTTGATAACACTATATGGGGGGCTGAGGTACTGTACTTCAATACGCATAGCTATGGATTTAGGAGGATTGGATCAATTGAGCCCATTCCACTAACAAGCGATAGAGATGCATTAATTCCACTGAGACTAGTAGTTGGCTACTATGCTCAGCGTGGATTCAGCCTAGAGGATGTCTACAAGCATATTGGTTTAAACCCAGATAGGCGATTGAGTTTTGAACTAGAAGCTGTCTATAAACTAGTGGAGAGAGGGAAGTATACACCTGCATCTAGTACTGGTAGATTTCTAGATATGGTTGCCGCACTACTAAACCCCCGGGTGGAGAGGAGTTACGAGGGTGAACCAGCAATATGGCTGGAGGCCCAGGCGTGGCGTGGGGATCTTAGGGAAGTAGACGACTTTGATATTAGAGAGGAGGGTGGAGTTGTGAGGCTAGACTATGATAGAGTAGTAGACTGGGTTGTGGAGAATAAGTTTAGGCTTGGATGCGGGACTATTGCGAGGAGCGTTCTCTACAACTATGGATACTTCCTCGGGGAGCTAGTGTTGAGGGGGGTGAAGGGGCTTAGAGTAGACTATGTAGTAGCCTCTGGTGGGGCTGTAGTTAATGAGTATATCTACCGTGGATTACGAGATAGACTAGTACAAGAAGATGTAAAGGTATATCTACCGAGGCGTATACCACCAGGCGATGGAGGATTAGCTTTTGGACAAATCGCCGCGGCTTCTCTCTACTTCGCGAAAAATAGTAGTTAAAAATCAATCTCTACGGAGAGATCTAAGTACTAGCTTTACTGTATTGACTATTAATGTTCTTTTGGAGAAATTCACTAACTACTTTCCCCGCTATTTTCTCTACTTCCTCGTCCGTGTAGTCTAGTGATGGTAGTTTATTGACTCCTTCCTTCGCCACTACTACTTCATATGTGATCTTTAATCCCCTCTGCCTCAGTATATTAGAAGCACACATCAATTGGCAACCATTAATTGCAATGACTGCTCTAGCTTCTTGGAAGATCTTTATATGTGTTTCGCTTCCAGCACCAACAGCTGATAAACAACACATTCTTACATTATTTGGATATTTCTTAGTCAATCTCCTCGCAACTTCATTACCAATTTGCCCAACCGTGGATGCACCATCGCAAGTTGCCACGATAATTAGGTCTTTAGCGTGGATAGCACAATGGGGTAGTAGTTGATACCTACTAGACGTACTCATGTATAATCACCATATAGAGGGCAAAATAATTTGCCGCATTTATAAACTTTACTCTGACCTCCTAGGATGCACGACGAAAGTCCTGTATTGAGGATAGGATTGAGAGACTTCTGGATTTGTATACGTGGAGTAATTCCTGAGTTGTAGAGGATTTTGAGTATGCTAAGATTAGAGAGATTGGATTCTTACGATGATAAGGGTTGTTGTTCTAACAGGGAAGTTGTATACCGGTGTAGGTGCTAAATAAGCGTTGAATTCATTTATGTATGTTTTGGAGTATCCTGTGGATTGTTCAGGGGGGTGAAGGTTTAATGATTCATTGAAACCTACATATTAATGTATTTGTATAGTTCACCGTGGGACTTTAAAACCACGAATCATTTTTAAACTCACTCCTTATAGTTTTTCATGAGCGTGCTTATGTATGAGTCAAGTTAAGCAGAGTGGTAGAGCAGGGTATAGGATTATCAGGTATAGTCCGTGGCTAGTGCACTTTAACACAGGGGCTTGTAATGGATGCGATATAGAGGTGTTAGCTACTATAACACCTGTCTACGACCCAGAGCGCTTCGGCGTTAAGCTAGCTCCTAGTATTAGGCATGGGGATATACTTGTTGTAACAGGGGCTGTAACGAAGAAGGCTGCTGAGAGGCTTAAGATCCTATATGATCAAATGCCCTGTCCAAAATTCGTAATTGCTGTTGGTGCGTGTGCTATTGATGGTGGTGTATTCTCGAAATCCTATAGCGTGGTTGGTGGTGTAGACAGAGTTGTACCTGTAGCTGCATACGTCCCTGGATGCCCTCCGAGACCGGAGGCTATACTTGATGGTATTGCAAAACTACTTGATTTAATAAAGAAGGGTGAGGTGGTTAATGATGGGTGTAGTGGACAAGCATAGCTTACTGGAGAGCTTCTCCGTGGGTAGGGGTGTAGTTAAGCCTAGTAGGAAGCTGTATATAGTTGAGCCTGGAAACGTGAGAAGAGTTTTTGAAGCTCTTATAGAGAAGTTTGGCTATGGGGGCTTCTATTTATCAACGATCGTGGGGACTGATCTAAAGGATGAGGGTAGAATACGCTTAGACTACTACATTGTTCTACTCCCAGAGGAGGAGACAGTTGTCTTAAGGACTTTTATACCGAGGGAGAACCCTGTAATAGATAGCTTAGTCGATATACTGCCAGGTGCGCTCTCCGGAGAGTGTGAAACTCATGATCTACTCGGTGTAGTCTTCCGTGGAAACCCATTCTTAAAGAGGGGTTTCTTTGCACCACGCGATCTCGTTGAGAAGGGAGAGTATCCATTGAGGAAGGATAGTGGTGTGTAGACTTGGGGGTTACAAAGATAGTTGAAATATCGGTCGTCACCGCGGAGATCCCCGTTGGACCCCAGCACCCAGCTCTCCACGAGCCCCTCTTACTAAAAGTTTACGCTGAGGGAGAGGAGGTTGTTAAAGTAGAGGTTAATACTGGTTATAACCATAGAGGCATTGAGAGGCTCTGTGAGAGAAACACATTCTATAGAGATATATTTATTGTCGGCAGAGTATGTGGAATTTGTAATGCCGTACATACAAATTGCTATGTTAGAGCTCTCGAGCAACTACTTGACTTACACCCAAATAGGAGAGCACAGTATCTACGAGTACTAGCAATGGAGTTGGAGAGAGTGCACAGCCACATGTTGATAAACGCTGTTATGGCGGAGATCGTTGGTTTCGAGACGCTATTCATGCAGATAATGCTTGATAGAGAGAAAGTGATGAAGGCGAAGGAAATACTAACTGGTAGTAGAGTTATGGCAGACTACGTGATGGTTGGTGGTGTCAGGAGAGATATTGATGAGGAGAAGAGGCAGAGGATACGGGAGCTCTTACTTAAATTAGGGCCCCGTATTGAGTACTATAGGAAGGTCTTCGAGGAAGACGAGACAATAGTTAAGAGACTAGTGGGTGTTGGGAGGATAAGCTATGGTGAGGCGACAAGTCATAGCCTTGTAGGCCCAGTCGCCAGAGGGAGTGGGGTTAAAATAGATAGTAGAGTTAGCGATAAATATGATGCATACGGGGAAATACCATTCAACCTCGTAACACGGAGCGAGGGTGATTCATGGGCTAGAATGATGGTTAGGTGGGATGAAGCACTTGAATCAATTGAGATGAGCATCTACATCCTAGAACACCTACCCTCAGATGGAGATCCCGTTCCAGATGAGAGGAGGCTTCCACGGAGATTCCCACCTGGCGAGGCCTACACGAGGGTTGAAGCACAGCGTGGTGAATTAACATACTATGTCATGAGTGATGGAAAAGGACAGAACCCCTACAGAGTAAAAATCCGCACTCCCAGCTTTAACAACATAATTAACAGTGCATTCATGTACATTGGACACTCCCTAGCAGACGTACCAGTTATTTTGGCATCGCTCGATCCCTGTATCTCGTGCATGGAGAGAGTGACTGTGATTGATCTCGAGAAGAACACTCGCTATAGGCTAGATTTAAAGCAACTAGCGGGTGGGAAACCGTGAAGAGGCCGAGGCTTCTCGGGCTTGTCTTGAAAAACCTTGTTTCTAAACCAGCCACTATACAGTATCCAAGGGTTAAAACTCCCGTGGAGCTTGATTTCAGGGGTGTCCAGTACGCTGATCTAGGTAAGTGCACTGGTTGCTCTCTATGTGCTATTGAGTGCCCTGCCGACGCTATTAAAATGACCCCTATACCACCCGAGTATGAAGTCCCAAAGACCAATCCACGTAGAATCTACCCTCTCATAAATTATGGAAAGTGCGTATTTTGCTATAGATGCGTTAAAGTGTGTCCAACAAACGCCTACATAGCTACAAACAAGTATGATATTGCAGGTGTTTCTAGGCTTACATCTGAAGCTTTTTCCCTCACAACACTGAGAAGGGTGGGATCTTGATCTGGGAGATAGTGCTCTTCGTATCGATCTTATACCTAATAAACATAGTGTTGCTTACAATAATAGTCTTCAAGGGCCCAACAATAGGAGACCAGGTTTTGGCAATAGATGGTATTACGTATGGATCAATAGTCTTACTAATACTGTTCTCAGTATACTTCAAAGAGCCTATTTTAACAGTTGTGGCAATCCCCCTCGCCCTCTGGGTTTATGCACTCGACATCTACGTATCTAAGTACCTTGAGAGAGGTGATCTAGGTGCTTGACTTATTCATACTCATTATTAGATACATAAGCCTAGCCCTCATAACGCTTGGTGGATTCGCAAGCGTTGTAGCAGCTATTGGCTTCTATAGGTTTAAGAACTTCTACCTGAGACTCCACCCACTAACAATAAATACTATATGGGGTTGTGTGTTCCCACTCACAGGTATTTCTCTACTAACTATAATCCTCGAGGAGCTGGGTGCTTACAAGTGGTTTATGGCTGGTGCTAGTTTTATAACAGCATTGATAGTTTTAATGCTTGCCCCCGCGGGTTCTCACGCGATTGCAAGGGGTGTTCACAAGTCTAGAACTGCACGTGTAAAGCCATGTATAGCTGATCTACTAGATAAGGATCTATGTGGGTGATGAACGTGTATGCAGAGACCATAGTATACTTAATTATGGCTGTTGTTAGTTTGTTATCGGTTGTAGCTGTATATTTAGCTATAGTAGAGAGGGATTTGATTAAAGCAGTTATTTATAGTGCTCTACAGAGTGGTTTCTACGCTGTTCTATACTACTTACTAATGGCACCTGATATAGTACTAGTGTACCTACCAGTAGCTGTAGGGCTCATACCCGGAGTATTGATTGTATTGATTAGTAAAACTGAGAGGTGGGAGAAGGAATGAGGAGGATCACCGAGTTGGCTGTTATAATATCCCTTATTCTAGGTGTATCAGTACTGTTAGTCTTAGCAGCATCCATACTAATACCAGGCGTTGAGGTGAGGCAACTAGCATTTTTCTACCTCTACACGACGATTAATCCATGGTTTCAGAACTACACTGTTAACTCGCCGGAGGCTGTTACGGCTATAGTCTGGGATTATAGAGGTCTAGATACATTGTTCGAGACAAGTGTATTCTACCTCGCATTAATCGCTGGATTAGCCCTTGCACGTGGCTTGTTTAGTGAGACTCTACAAGGGTCTTTCAACGAGAAGACGAGTGGTTTATCAACCATAGTTAAGACTGTCACGAGGGTGACTGCTCCAATGATCATCGCTGTTGGTGCATCAATAGGTCTACATGGTCATTTAACACCGGGTGGGGGCTTCCAGGGTGGTGCAACAATAGCTGTAATACCACTAGTATTCATTGTCGTATACTCAGCATTCTTCCTCATAGCTCGTGGTGTGACATCTAATAAAATGCTTGTTTTAAGGAGTATTGGACTACTTGGAATAGGCTTTATATCTATCGCTACGTTTTTAATAGGCCTAGCTATTGGTAGATTCGCCTATGTATTTCAAAACATGCCCAAGCCTGGCGCTATAGTTGGATTACCCGCAGATATAAACGGGGCTTTAATCAGTGGTACTCTATGGTTCTTTAACTTATTTGAAATGATCGCCGTGGCGGCCGGCTTCACTATTGCATTTATTATCCTACTACTTGCTGGTAGAGGTGGTAGTGGTGGACGCTGAGTTCATAAATACCTATTTATTACTCGTTACATTAACATCGCTCCTGGCTAATGCAATCATATCGATATATGGCTTATTCTTTAAACCACACTACACCAAGAAGGTAATTGCCTTGACTATCTTATCAGACACTATGAATACTTTCGCAATATACCTTGGCTATAGAACATGGGTTAATGGAGTAAACCCAAGACCCCCCGTGCTAACATCGACTCCTACAGAGAAATCCATAAGTGAGTTTACTGCTAGAGCAGTTGATCCACTGCCCCAAGCACTAGTCTTGACAGCCGTGGTCATAGGGCTTGCAGTTACACTGTTCCTCGTGTTCCTGGGGTATATCCTATATACACACTACAAGACGCTTGATATGAGGGAGATTAAGAAGCTTAAAGGGTGAGTGTAGTGGCTAAGCCTTTAAACTCTATGGTCGTCGCTGTATTGGCGTTCTCTGTATACATAGTTTTCTCCGGTAGTGTAAGCACATATGATTTATTGACAGGGGTTATAGTAGCTACTACAACAGGTGTTTTATTTTCAAGTATTACCCTCCAGAATCCATGGAAAACGCTTAGCCCTAGGAGGTGGTATTATACGCTGAGATATGCTGCAAGATACTTTACAATAGATGAGACAAAAGCACACTTAGATGTAATTAAGCGCATACTACACCCCAAAGCCCCTGTAAACCCAGCGATCGTTAAAGTACCATTCGGTGTCGAGAGTGACTACGCTAAGACCGCTATAGCGTGTAGTATTACGAATACTCCTGGTACTGTTGTTGTCGAGATAGATGAGGTGGAGAAAGTATTCTATGTACACTGGATAGATGCTAAAACCCTTGACCCCGTGAAGGCTAGAGAGGAGATTTCACTTGTTTTCGAGAAGTACTCTAAGAAGATATTCGACTAGGTGGGATTTATGGATTTAGCACTTAATCTCCTAGGTTTACTAACACCCGTATTAATTATACATGCGTTTGCAATACCCATAGCAAAGATTGTTGGATCGAGAAAGCTACAGTACGCTCTAGCTTTATCAGCCTCATTGTTTGGAGTACTATCTACAACCATGGTACTCGACAAGGTCTATAGGGAGGGTCCTATTATATACCTATATGGAGGCTGGCCTCCACACTTCGGCATAGTATATGAAGTTGACTCTCTGAACGCCTTGATCGGGTTGTTAACAGCCTGGATTATGCTCGCCATAGTTGTGTATTCATATTGGTATAGACACCACCTAGATGACCCAACCTGGTACTACACACTACTCATAGGGCTAGAGACCGGTATAATTGGATGCCTCTACACTGGAGACGCGTTTAACTTATTCGTCATGATCGAGGTACTCAGTATATCAGCCTATGGACTAGTAGCTTACCACAGGGATAGAGCAGAAGCTATAGAGGCGGCTGCTAAGTATGCATTAATAGGTGCTGTGGCGACAACATTCTACTTCACAGCCGTTGTACTACTCTACGCTGGATACGGCTCTGTAAACATGGGTGTATTAGCTTATGCTACTCGCCCATGGCTACTATTCTCCTCCCCCTTAGCCAGAGTCCCAGATACATTGAAGTACCTCTCATTGCTCTCCATAGCACTATCGCTCTGGGTATTCACGTATAAATCAGCCTTATTCCCCAACCACTTCTGGCTTCCCGACGCACACCCAGAGGCGCCAACACCTGTTTCAGCTGCTTTATCTGGACTTGTAGTCAACGTAGGAGTTTACGCTACTGCACGCTTCCTCTACACAATATTCGGCGAGAACTCTGCACTCGGGGAGTATAGGTCTATAGTGATGTTTGCATTGTTCCTTTTGGGAGTAGTGAGTGGTTTCATCGGTGCTTTAATGATGATGAAGCAGGATGACATTAAGAGGCTCTTAGCCTACAGTACTATAAGCCACATGGGTATCGCGTACATGGGTATCTCTGCAGGGTTTCTAACTGGTAATGATACAGCGGTTAAATACGCTGTAGCCGGTGGAGTCATACACGTTGTAGCACATAGTATAGCTAAATCAATGCTCTTCATGGCGAGCGGTGTATTCATCGATGCAGCTGGATCTAGAAATCTAGATGATATCAAGGGTGTTGGAAGACACTACCCACTAGCATCAGCCTCAATGATTCTCGGATTTCTAAGCTTAGCGGGCTTTATACCCTTAATAGGCTTCTACTCGAAGCGGTATATTGCACAGGGTTATCTAAACGCTGGATCAGCGCTAGTACCAGTGTTGTTAATTGCTATATCAGCGCTCTCCCTACCAGGCTACTTGAAGGTTGTATCAGCAGTATTGTTCTCCACGGGTGGAAAGCAGACAGGGTTGATCAAGGAGAAGTGGATTGAATACCTGCTTTTTGGAATGACGTTAAGCCTTATTGCACTAGGAGTAGTGTTTCAATACACGTGGTCGATCTATGAGTCAGCGTCAAACGCCCTTGTCAATGGTTATAACGTATACTTAGAGAGAACACTTGAAAACATACCCCCCGACTTAAAGGGCTTTATATATAATGAGTTGATTAGAGCGTATGCGGGTGTAAAGCCATGAAGACTACTCTAGTACTTGATCCAAGCTCTGCACTGACGATAGTTGTCGCTTTATTGGGATTATCAATACTCACGGTGTCTCTACTATACTATGCACTGAAGTCGAAGCGTATTAGAGTAACAAATGTATACTTGTCTGGAGAACCCGAAAGTGTTGTTTCATCAATAACGCCTAGTGTTACCTCAATGTACTGGGGTTTTATGAAGAGGTTTGCTAGGTCACTCTACAGGGTGCTTGTAGAGGAGGTGCATACTGGTAGCCTCCACGACTGGTATAAATTTCTCTCCTCATGGCTAGCCCTACTAGTCTTACTCGCAGTAATAGTCTTAATTGCTTCAATAATTGCGGGGTGGTAGATGTGTACCTTGATGTATATGTTAATGCATTGTTCAGCATATTGGTGTTTCCAGGCACTATATTCCTAATAGCTCTGGCCTTTTTCACGCAGTACCTTGTTAGGAAATTAAGTGCTAGGTATCAGAGGAGAATGGGTCCTTCATATGTTGGACCAATTGGACTCCTACAGCCATTCTATGACTTCTTAAAGCTCTTGAGGGCTAAGGAGGAGGTTGTTAATAGGTTTAGTATGCCTAGGCTTGCAGAGTTTGCCTTATTGATTGGAGTATCATGTATTGTGTCATCAGTGATATTTCTACCAATTAGCTTACTCAACGTGGCGACTGTTTTCGATGTGCTTATATTCTTCTATCTAAGTAGCGTTATGCCTCTCTTCGCAATGGTTATTGCATCGCTCTCTATGCCTAGTCCATATACTAGTATAGGTGTCTCGAGGTTGCTATCTCTAGTGACTATAGCTGAGCCAGCATATTTCGTCAGTATATTGGTACCCGTGTACCTGGCTACTCGTAGTGGCGGCGTATTTATGAGTATTAGCTCTACATATGTCAACTCCTCAAGGCTCTACTCTAATCCAGTTGCATTAGTGATTACCGCACTATCACTAGTAGGCTTCGCGGTGAGCATCCAGGTTAAAGCCATGTATCCACCATTTAATATACCTGAGGCAGAGCAGGAGATCATTGCTGGGTATGAGACGGAGTTTAGTGGTCCATTACTCGCACTAGCTAGGCTACTCCACGACTTAGACATAGTTATTGCACTACTCGCAGGTGTTTATATACTTCTAGGTGGCCCAATGCCATTTAATCACCTATCACCCCAAGGAGTAGTAGTGCTGGCATTGAAGTACCTCATACTCCTACTACTTGTCACTACATTGAAGAATATTATGGGTCGTTATAGAATCGACCAAGCACTAGTGCAGGTATTTAAGTATGGCTTAATACCCCCCATAATCGCCGCCACTCTCACACTGGTTGCACCATAGTATTGTGTCAACCCTCCTCAACCGAGACGAGATCTATTTTTACCCTAATCGAGCCACTCCATGGAAATGTAACTTCTACTCCATAGGCAACTATATACTCGTTGAAGCCGAGATTTGAGAGGTTAATGCTCACAGTATTGTTAGATGAATACACGGCTTTGACTACACCGTATGAAATACTCCTTGTTTCAAGACTACCCTGTGGCTTGTAGTCAATTAAAACCCTTCTCAACCACGGAGTGGTTGGTTTCTCAGGGGTTGATAGTGCAATGTAGTTATTGAGACTTGTGTCCCCGCGTAGAATATACAACACAACGGAGAGAGCCGTGTTATTTGCTTGATATGTTGATAGAGGCCCTGTTTCAAAGCTGACACTGAATAGTATTGTGTATAGTCCTGGACTCGCGAACTTGATCAGCCTTAGTACCTGGATATACTTATTGCTCCCAGGTATGTTTATTGAGGCTAGTTCACTACTTATATTCAAGTATCCCTCGTTGTCAAAGTACCAGTAGGTTTTATTGTAGTTATATGTTAGTATCGAGTGGTAAACCCCGTAGTCTGTTGCATTCACATTGCACGGTGAGTACGCATCGAGGGGTGGAGGTGAGGTCCACCATGGTGGACAAGATATAGGCCCATTTAAAAGTAGAGAGGCGGGTCTATTTGTCTTACCTGATGAAACTTTGTATCCTAGGTAGTCCAGTGGGGTGATACTACCTGTGGGCTCTGTACTGCCGTATCCAGACTGGGTGTTATTGCTCCTTCTCTTGAGGTATTCTATTAACTCGTCATCTATAAACGGCTTGTTCCTAATGTAATCTGGTGCTGTGAGTAATCCGGGGTCTTGTCTAGGGATGTAGTAGAAGACTACTCCTCTACTGGAAACTAGTAGTATTGTGGCAGGGGTTTTATTTATAACTACCTCTAATTCCCTGGGCTTGTATAAGACTTCTTTTACGCTCACACTGTATATTAATTCACCATCAATTTCCTTAGCAATGGCTTCTTCAATGTATAATGGAGTGTATGGAGTGATCGATAGTTTGAACGTTGTGTCGTTTACATAGCTGAGAGATAAGACGGGGGGATAGCTTGCGGATTGGTAGTTAACTATTGCTTCTCTTATTTGCTCATCCACGCTTCTACCTGCTTTAAGTATGTATAAGTATAAGCCAGTTACAACACTTATTACTATGATAACGGCTAGGTATGCGCCAATAATGGACTCTACTCCACGCATTAAACTCACCATTTAGAGTGTATTGTGTTTTGTAGAGGAGGCTTCTCCGAAACTAAGGATAGTGTTTAATGGGCTATAAGTAGTATCTTAGGAGTTAAAAGTATTAGTCTTGTACTTCAAGATCCCGGCTATACCATTAAAGGTTTTGTTAAACCAATCTGCCTCTGGGAGATCCTTGCTTACAACAATCGCTTTTACTCCATATTGATGCGAGCTCTCCAGCCAGTGAGATATGTCTTCACGGGATTCACTCACGATTAGTGTTTTGAGGACGCCTTGTTCAAGGGCTAATTTTACTTCTTCTTCACCGTAGACTACTAGGCCATCGTCCTTTGCAAGGTGGTATTTAAACTCCTCTAGAGTCTTCAATGACTCTGCATACTCGTATTTCTCGAGCAAGTCCCCTGCTTTGGATATTAGCTCTCTTAAGCCTACTTCACCCTGGTATGAGACATCTATTAACTCTGGTGCAATTATTTGCTTCAACCTGTAGTCTAGGTAGTTTCCAGCGAGGAAATCTTGTTTAGCGTACCCGGGTCCCCCTAGAACTATAAGTTTCAACTTACCTTGCTCATATAGAGGTAGAAATACATTGTTTGCACGCTCCCCAACCTTCTTGTAGAACTCCTCAACCATTTGCTCAATGATCCTGTCAAATCTCCTCTGGCTCTGCCCACCTTTATGGTGTTTACCTGGTATGTATGCTTCCATTTCTTCTACAATCTCTAGTTTATTGCCTTTTAGCAAACCTATAGTGGCTGCATCTCTCTCAACTAGGAGCAATCCAGCTACAGTGCTCTCGGTAACCATCTCCTCTAGAAACTCTGTGTGGAAGTACTTATCAGTCCTATAGAAGAACACCTGGATCTTCTCTGGTGGGACTAGCATTACAACCGTTGTCTCACCTGTATCGGGGTTCATTCCTGCAAATAGTGCTAATCCATTCTCAGGTATTTTCGGAATTTTACTGAGTCTATCATATGCAGCACTTAAAGCCCACTCTACAGAGTTCCTCGTCTTCTTCAACTTGATGTTTTCAGCTACAGACATCTCTTGTCTTAGTAGTGCTAAAACGTCTCCTATGGGTCTACCCGGTGGTATATATAGACTTAGAAGTATTGTAGCATGTGCACTCCACTTCTTTAATTCCTTAATAATCTCCCTCAGCATTTGCTTATCTACTCTAAGCTTCTCTACTTGCTCCTCGGTATAGCTAAAAACCCACAGCCTCATCCCTTATATTGTAATCCATAGAGTTATTTATGAAGCGTCAAGTCCCTTAAAAACATTGTGGTTCACGTGGATTGATAACCATGAGCATAGGGGTTGGGAGTATTGGAGTTAACTGGAGAAGATTAATCATCGCCACAGCACTAGTTCTAGGTGTTATACAGGCATATATAGTGCTAACAGGTGCTGATTTATCAAGAATAGAGTTAAAGGATCTAGTTTACTCTGCACTACTCGTATTCGCTGGGTGGGTTATATCTGCATTAAGGTTAACATATATTGTCAAGGCAAACTATAGGAGTGCAAACCTCTCTTTTAAGACATGTCTAAAAGCACGCTTCCTAGGGGATCTACTCGCAAAGATCACTCCATCAGCTATTGGAGGCGAGCCAGTTAGAGCATTATTAATTTCAAGTGAGACGGGGGTTGTCTACGGGCAGTTCATACGCGTTGGCAATATATGAGGTTTCATACGACGTGATCTATACATGTATACTCGGACTATTCTTCAGTGTGTGGTATCTACCATACTCAATACCAGTATTATTAGTGTCGGGGTTTGTAGTTGTTTCATGGCCTGTTTTCTTTAGGAATATTTGGAGGGTTGTTCCGAGGCTTAAGGCTAACTATGTAGCTGTGAAGCTAGGTAAATTCGCGTGGTTTGAAAAACTATTTAAGCACATTGAAGACTTTGGGAAAACATACTCTGAAATATCTAGTACCATGGATCTGGGGTCTAAACTATTCACTTGGATCCTAACAGTACTGATCCACTGCCTCTGGGCTCTAGCTATTGCACCCTTTCTGTATTTTCAGAGGAGAGCCGTGAACCCCGTATTAGGGCTTTGGACTGCGTTCTCAGCATACTCTCTAATGCAGGCTATTAGCATGCTTCCAACTCCAGGAGGTGCTGGTGTCGCTGAGTATGGTTTATCCCTAGTCCTCCCTCCAGAAGTAGTGGTTGCATATAGGATTATTTACTACTTTGTACCTATCGCCTCAGCGCTATTTATCTTAGCAGGGGAGTTGCTTAAATAGAGCTATGAACCACTGGTCTTTGCTTTGGGTCCAGCCCTTATTGCTTTCTTTGGTCTAAGAGTCCCCTTAGACTTACACCTCCTACACTTCGTGGCCCCCGGCGGGTTTAATGCACCGCATTTTCTACATACCCATTTATCTAGAATTCTTGCATGCACAATCCTTAGTAGTTCCGGGTCGTTTACAGGCATATACTGCCCCTCTATTCCCCAAGTCTACTCTTAAACTCAATTCATGGAGGGGATTTTAAATTGCTATGCTATGTAGAGTCCGCATGATCTTAGCCTCTCAATTATTAATTCTCGCTCGTCTTCGGGGTATAGTGATGCAGCATATTCTACTAGTTTTATATTTAGACTCCTCTGTTTTAGACTACTAATGTATTTTTCTAGTTTATCTAGGTCTACTCCCTGTCTTGCTTTGAGGACTAGGTAGTATTCTGGCTTAATGGACTTTACTTTAACACCATTAACTCTATACTCGACTCTATCTTCGATTATTTCAATGGGGATCTCTAGATCCATGTAGTTCTCGTATAGTTCTACAATGAGATTCCCTTTTTCCAGTGGGATTAGTAGTGATGGTGTACCTATTTCCGTTGATGAAATCTCCCAGTTTAAATCCTCTGCCAGCTTTTCAAAGAACTTTCTCTCAGCTATTGGGCTTGGGTTAAGTATGAATAAATCTAGGTCTCCCTCGAATACTTCTCTACCTAGTGCTAGCTCTACGCTTGTGTTGCCTATTACAGTGGCGTCTACTCCGCGTTCTTCAAGCTCTTTAAACACTAGTGCTAGTTCTCCCTTAGAGTACTCCATTTAGACACCTCTATATGTGTTTGCTTAATACTCGCTTTTAACTAATGGATTATTGTTGGTTAAATATGTCTAGTAGTCCACACTTGTTTGATGCTCATAGAGCAATGAAGCTCCAGGAGATCCTAGCGTGCAGGGTACTGGAGACTGTTGAACAAGCGCCCCCCCTAGATATTAATAGAGTTAAGTATGTTGCGGCATTCGACTCTTCATATAAGGATGGAAGGCAGTACGCTGTAATAGTGGTCTACAGCGTGGTTGATGGTAGAGTAGTTGAGAAAACATACTCTGTAGTTGATGTTAAGGTACCATATATACCTGGATTACTAGCTTTCAGAGAGGTGCCGGGGTATATGAGGGCCTATGGAAAACTAAGGTACAAACCCGACTTACTCCTTGTAGATGGCCATGGATTAGCTCATCCACGCGCATTTGGAATAGCTACACATCTTGGAGTAGTATTGGGTAAACCAAGCATTGGAGTTGCAAAGAAGAAACTATATGGAGAACTAGTAGCAATTGGTGAAAGAGTATTCATAAAAGCCCATGGCAAGATAGTGGGGGAAGTCTTAAAGCATGTAAACACTGAATTATACGTAAGTATAGGGTATAATGTAAAAATAGAAGACGCAACAGCAATAATAAAAAAACTACTAGTGGAGGGTAAAAAACTACCCATACCACTACAAATAGCAGATGAATACTCAAAAACAATTAAAAACAAGTAATACGGGTAAATACATAAATGGGCCCGTCGCCTAGCCAGGAGAGGGCGCCGGCCTGCGGAGCCGGAGGACCCGGGTTCAAATCCCGGCGGGCCCGCATTTCCTTTTAAATACCCAGATAAATTTTACTGGGTTTTCCCACCGTTCACGCTCCCTCCACGGGATTGTGAACTACGGTATGATATACTGGGTGAAATCATGTCTGCTAAACCCTTGGTATACCTGGGTGAACGCTAGTGTCTCTCAGCCATGAAGTCATCCTCGTGAGGGGTTAAGATAAGGCTTTAGTTTAAAAAGGCTAAGAGTTATCGACATTGTATGTAGCGATGGCTTGATAGAAAACCCCTAGTGTAATAGACTATTGTACTAGCTACTCGGGACTAGTACTTGAAGCAGACAATACTAAGGTCTACAGTGGAAAACTACAGGGAGGATCTCAGGAAGGTTTTTGGAGTGAGTCTAGTTCAAATAGTGTCGAGTTAGAGCTGGGGGGAGTTCCTCGGGAAGGGAAGAAGAGGTGTTAAGCACTATTCTCATGGATTTTCAACTCTCTCATAACCGCGATGGGAGACACCTAGGCAAATACGTCATCCCAACACTCATTACAGGAAACAGTTGTTTAAAAGAGTGTTATAGTGTGGGCTCTAGCATCCCCCTATTGTTAACGCGCTAGTAAGGCACATGAGTAGACATTCCCTGACCTCGTGTATACCTTGACCAAGTAGTTGGTGCCTGGTACAAATATTCCATTGACTGGGATCTCCAACATTGTTTCCTCACTCGGCCTCACTGTATAATCTACACTCGTGAAGGTCACTCCCACGACTTCCACCTTGTATATCACGGCTGACGCATCCCCGGTGTTCTTGACGTGCAGGTATAGTGTGGCATTAGTTGCATTGATATAGCTGTCCGGGTATATCTGCAATGACTCCATAGGGCGAGGCTTGTAAGCCTTTACCATTGATGCGTAAGAGCCTCCCAGCTCTGTATACACTACGACTTTATAGTAGAGACCCTCATTAAACCTACCGGCTAATCTAATTGTGATTTCTATATCACCGCCGGGGCCCAGTGGATAGTAGACTTTATACGAGGCAGACCCCTCGACCTCCACCTTGTTAACCACGGTTGTGGTTGATCCAGAGTTGTAGAGGTGGAGGTGTAGCACGAGGGGATCGAAAGTGACGTCGATGTAGCTGTCCGGTGCTATCAACAACCTCTCTCCAGATACAACTTTACTTGTGGGTGTCGCCTCCTGCCGCTCCTTCAACGCCTCATGCAATATTACCAAGGAGGCGACTAGGCCTATCGCCAATACTACAACCAATATCGAGAGAACTATCATCGGGGTCTTCATGCCGCATACCCATTAAAAATAATGCAAGGTCTTCAAAATGAGTCACATAATACACCATCGCTCTGGCGTTTTCACTGATGCTCGCTCTTATTTATTTACACTTATTCATTACATCTAGGGAACAAATTGAGAGCGATATTGTCTCTCGAGGTAATAGTAGATATGGAGTCAAACAGCGTGTTCTATGTTACTAATTTCTCTTTAGTAGCCCAGCTACTAGTACCAGGATGTCTCCTGTAATGTCTGATAATGCCGTTTTTGTGGAAGTCAGGGGGTCGTGGTACAGGTCTCACTGTGAACTGTGGTCTCCGCGTAGTGTTCGGTGAGGGTTGTCATCCGGATCAGCTGCGGAAGAATAGTAGCTGACCTAATAGTGACCTTCCAGGTGGTCAACGTCTCGGTTTATATGACATGGTGCGTAGTCGTTCCATGACTGTGGAAGCCGCATTGATAACACTTGCTCTCGATGCATTAACAGCTGCATTGAACACGCAGACAGTGTCATAATCAATAGCCTCGTCACAGCCAAGCTGGATGAGATCCAAGTCTACATTCTTCATCAAAGCCTGAACAGGACAGCCGAGAGCATGAGATAAATGGGTTCAAATACCGGTGGGATCACGGTTCCTTTATTTACTTTAGCCCGCTTGCCTGGTGTAAATGACCTACTTCTCGATTTGGAAATTGCATGGGCTTGTGAGGTATAGTATCTTAGTCTTAATGCCTGTTAAATCCATTCTGGAGTTGAAGTGTGGTTTGTTTTTAAAAAATATGAGTTTTAGGGGGTTTAGTAGTATATTCTTATGGTTAGTGTTATTGGTATTTCATTGTAGTAGAAGTAGTAGTTCCTTTGTCCACCATCGTTCCATCCAACCGTCGTCACTGGTACCGGGAATGCGGCTGTTATGGGTATTACATAGACTCCTCTCGGCGTGCTTGCACTGTACTTTATTGTTACATTGGCTAGTATTGAATTCGTTGTCCAAGACTGGATGACAGGGGTTACTGTTATTCCGACTTGTGTGAGGTTTGATATGTAGGTGCTTGTTGTAGTGTATATACCCTCGTTGTATGCGTATACATTGTATGGTAGAGTGTAGCTTGGTAGATACGGTGTCTTAATTGATACTAAGTATGTAATAGTCTTCGAGGATGTCATATATATTGGCGAAGCTCTCAGTGTTATCGGGAACAACTCTATTGTGAATGGCTCACAGTATTCCAACCCCCTGAACTGTATATTCCTCACAACTACTCTATATACTCCAGGCCTTGATGCAGGTGCAACAATCAAGGACTCACCTGGAATTAGTGAGTCCCAGAACCTAGTTGGGTTGTAGCTAGATCCGCCGGCGGGGTCTCTAGTTAACTCTGCACCAAGCTGTACACCGCTCACACTATACGTGTATGTCTTGTTGTTTTCATCAACCATTACATAGCTATATGGCCCATAGACGTGTACATCTAGATTGCTAGCGTAGTTGTCGCTACCATAGGTCGGCCAAGTAACTCTAACGCCAAGAGCCCATGTGTACCTTAAGTAGTCTGTTATAACAACCTTGAAGACCCTCCAGTCGCCAGACTCATACCTCCACGTGTAGTCGAATGCTCCACGTAGATAATTATTCTTCCTCGGAGTGTTCTCGGTGGATGGCGTTATCCTATACACTTGCTCGTACGAGACCATTAGTGGAGAGAAGAATGATACTGGTACTAGTGCTCTAAATCCTTTACTAGCCTCCTCGATAACTACGTATCCACTGTAGAAGCCTGGCTTCAATGGGCCGAACACAGACACTGTAACTAGTCCTCTACCACCGGGCATTATGTTAAGCATTGTTGGTGAAACCCTTACTTGACTCCATGGAACGAGCTTATATCCAACGATTCTGACTTTAATGGGTAGTAAGCCCCTATAAGTTGAACCAGACACTCCAAGCCTCAGTACAAGGTACTTCGGAAGTGTTGACACGTCTACACCCATATACCTCACCGCGAGTTCCTCTATCTCGCTCAGTTTCTCACTCAGCTTTCCAGACTGAATCCTAACAGCGTTGGCTCTACGTATATCATAAGTTATTCTCGCGGTTTCATACCACGAGAAGACTCCATCTGCTCCATAGTCAATCCAGTAGGCGAAGTCCATGACGCTCGTTGAAATCATCAACGAGTAGTTGCCATACCTACCACCAGTCTCAAAGTACTCGAATGGGTAAATACCCTCTATCTCGAAGAAATCGTACTTTGCCAGTGTAGATACGTTGAAGAATAAGTAACTATATGTTGTTGAAGCCGTAACATTAATCAACACTGTGTCCCCAGTGCAGTTTACAACACCCATCGATCCAGCAATAGCGCTACATACAGGGGTTACCCCCACAGACTCTAATCTTGCAGCGTAGACTCTGTAGTTTCCAGCCCCCTCAATAGTTATAGTTCTAGCGGCATAGTAAGTAACCAGTGGTATGAAGACTTTTGGCTCATACCATGAACCAGTATAACCGGTGAAAGCTCCATATGTAACAGTATTGTAGTTTACACCTAGCTCACTAAATACGTCCCTAGCGAAGTCCACTGAGTAAACCCTGGGTAATGAGGGATCCAATACTGCTCTAACAGCATCATACGCGTTTACAAAGCCAGCACCCTGCGATAACTCATCATAACCCATATCCTTCGCGTTGTTCATTAAAACAGTCTTTAATAAGTACGCTGGTATCCTAGATCCATACTTACTCCTATAAGCCGACACAACGAGTGCTCCTACACCAGCAGTCATTGGTGTAGCCTGGCTAGTACCACTAAATAAGTTATAGGCTAGTTTACCAGTGAGGTTTCTAACTCCATAAATGTTTCCAAGGGCATCCCACGTTCTACCAACAGCCCAGGCGAATGAACCAACAGCAACTAAGTCTGGCTTGGCAACACCCAGCTCTGTGGGTCCACGATTACTCCAAGTTATAACATCCCTGCTCGAGCCAGGCCAGTAGTAGCCGTAGATCGGCCTATAAGTGAACTCTGTGGCAGCACCCACGGCTATAGCGAATGAAGAGCTTGCGGGTGACGAGACAGTTCCATATCCTGGTCCTCCATTACCAGCTGCGACAAAGTGCATTGTTCCAGAAACCAATATAGTGTAGTCGAATACAGCGCTCTCCGGGTCTGCACCAGTATTCCAACCCCATAGAGCCCAGCCGCTTATTTCATAGGAGTTGCTCGTTATGTCAACTTGGTGTTCACCCGTGTAGACCCATCTCCACTCATATCCCTCAAACATTATCCATGGATTAACCAAGAGGTCTGGCCATAGATACCTCGATCCATCTCCATACTCAGCAACCATGTCGAACCCCGAGAAGAAGTATATAGACACCGCGACACTCCCGAAGTATAGTGCAGGCGATGCAGCGATCTTCGCTCCTGGTGCTTGCCCGGCAATACTGAGGTTTCCATAGCCCGTCTCGGCGTAGAAGTCTCTACCAGCGGCGGTGTTTGCACAGTACGTTCCGTGGCTATTGTAATCATACTCTATTACAACGTAGTCTCCATACGGGTCTAGTCCAGGCCAGACAGCGGCTACAGGCTCGTAACTCCAAGTCTCCCTCATTATGACGTCAGCGGTTGAGTAGCCAGTTAAAGGCGATGTACTAGGCATTAATGACTTCCACTCGCCAAGTTTCTCCAGTATAATGGCGAAAGCCGAGTCGTAGACGTATCCAGCTAGTGTACCAATCGAGTAGTCTCTAATCCCGTCTCCATCAAGGTCTCTAGCTATTACTTCACTACCATACTTAATTGGCACTTCATCTGCAAATGAGAAGTCAGGGCTTGTTCCAATAGTGCCTGGTATGTTTACTCCACAGTATGATGTTATAGTACGCACTAGGTTTAGAGCTGTCGTGGTGTCAGCGTAGAGAGTATCGTATAATCCATCTCCATTAGAGTCAACTACTATAACTGGAATAGTATACGTCAGTGTGCCTATAGGTAGTGATACCACTTGTAATGCAAGCCCGAATTTCACGTCTCCATAGTGTGTTATGCCCCCGATATACCAGTTACTCGGGAATGTCAGCCAGAGCGATCTACTTGCACAGCCAGTTATTCTTGCATATAGTCTATTAGTCCACCTATACACGTAGTACGGTGGATAGAATACGTAGAGATCGCTTGCGTTGACGAATATGTATCCACCGCCTATATCAGTAGCCCTCACTGGTGTGAGAACTAGGCCTAGGCTACTTGCATCAAATATTAATGGTACTCCATTCTTATCTCGTGCAATGACTCCTACTCCTAGCCCTGGTGATCCATAGTCTACTCCTGTATCCATTATTGCTAGAGTTGCGTTCTCACCCTTGATCTTATACGTAGTCCATACGCTGTATGCGCCAGTGATCTCTGTAGTGTAGTGGTAGCCTGATCCACCAGCTTGTAGCTCTCCATAAGACACCTCCTCTCTCGATAATAACTCGCTAGAAACCTTCATTTCTCTATTGATCAATGCATCGAGCCTTACATCAGGCAGTATAGCTAGAACTCCCCGTGTGGTGGCTATCCTCGGCAATTGCTCCCTGGTTATCCAGGCCACTACTATGTTGTATAAGTGGGTTGGTAGAGATGCAACGATTCCAAGTACTTTGCCTCTCAAAGCACTAGTGGTGATGGATGGATCTAGTAGTATTAGTACTTGTCCAAACTCCACACTAGACTCGACATTTAACTCCAGCGGATCTGGCTTAGTAAATGATAATAGTGATTCATCGTCTACGTAGGCGCCATGCCTCCAGTACTCCTCACTCAGTAGTATGGGGCTTACATACGCCTGTCTATTGCTTGTCGCCAACTCTACTTCGACCTGGCTTATAGTAGCTATTGATATATTGGGTAGTATTAGAGCTAGTATTAAGATCGATGTTAAGAGGGCTTTAGAGACCTTGGGATTCACATCCCACACCCATTTTTATTAAAGTAATTGCCCTAGTTAAAAAGCTTTCATGGAATAGTATTACTAACTAGACATCTCTAACCAATAGTCCTCATCAAAAACACCATTCTCTAGTGAACACTCTGGTAATTCACCAACACCTAGAAACACTACATCTCCATATCCATTAATCAAGCCGGTGAGACACTGCAACTTGTATACAGCGACTGCTTAGACAAACCCCCGCTCTCTAATACTATAATCGTTTGATTACCGAAACCTCCGCTGATTACTTGCTGACCTCCTCCCCGCCCTTAAGGGGCGAGGTTTCCCTTTAGGGGGTTCACTGGTTCCCCGCATCTATTCGGGTTTACATCTGTCCTCTGCGGGGCAGTCGGGGTGGTCAGAGATCCCCCCATATAGTGTATTTGCCCTGTGGTTGCACTCCCCGCATCCCACATGGGCTTAGGGGCAACCACAGCTTACAATAAACTCATCACCAAGGAATAATCAAAATGAGAGAATTTATAAGCATTTCTATCCATCCCCGCCTTGAAAGGCGAGGCTTTCAGTTGTAAACGTGACACCAACGAAGCCAGATTAGAGTAAAGTAAAAGGAAATTATGCCGCCGCCGGGATTTGAACCCGGGTCACGGGCTTTCTCCACTTTACATGGGCTCGAAAGGCCCGCATACTTGACCGGGCTATACTACGGCGGCATTCAATATGTTTATCCAATTGGAACCCCCTTATAAGCTTCACTGGATTCAATTTATTTCGCGCTCCCTCTTGTGAATTGTTCTCAGCGAGTAAATGTATAATAAATGTATAAATATGTCTATATATTCTTTACATATATTGAAAAGAGGTGGATATTTTGCCCACTTTGAGATCCGGGTTAATACCCGCTGCACTATTCGCTGACAAGCTGAGGCGTGTACTATTTGGTCAATTGAGGGATTACACGAAGAAAGATAAGGAGTTTGCCAATAGAATTCCATATTATTCTGCACTCTTAAATAGAGCATTGTTCACTCTTCTCGTAGATGAGTTAAAAGTTGATAAATTAGATGTTGTGAGAATAACCATAGACTACGATGTAGATGAAGAGCACAAGGAGGTGAAGTGGAAGTGGGATACACTGAAGGTAGAGGTCTTTAAGCGTGTACCCCTAGAATCCTATGCAGAAACATTAAAGACATTTATCGCAAAGGCACCTGAAATAGCCACTGGGGTTGTCAAGTACAATGTAGAGAAAATTGGTGAAACATTTGATGGAGACCAAGTATACGCGGTTAAAACAAATGGAAAAGAAGTGGGTGCAGCTGTAGTTGTACTAGTTGACGAAAACACATTAGTGCTAAAGAAGGCAGCCGTCATAGAGCCCACATACGCCATATTCGACAAAGTCAAACTAGAAATAGCTGGGAGAAACATTGAGGATGTTTTAAAGGATCAACTCGGCAAAGTAATGCAAGCAGGTAAACACGTTTCGTACGATGAGGCATTAAAGACGATCAATGCAATTAGAAGCAAAGTAGAAGCAAAGCCCATTGAAAAACCCCCTGAGCTTGAATATGAAGGGGAGGCTTAAGATAGTAAATACCCCCTCCCCTTAAACATTTCTTACACCCCTCCCATCTAACACTGAAAATCTTTCTTGACATATTTGAATTAATAATCTTTGAAGCTTCTCCTCTCCACGCGCGGGGTTATTATTAGGATTTACCAATCTATAAACAAGGGGAGGGGGTAAAATTTATAAGTTTCCAAGGGGGAGTATTATATGGTGAGAATCATGGTTACACTTACTCAGTTAAGAAACAAGGTTATTGGACACCACGTTTATGGAGAACTATATGGCTGCGACCCAGACCTCCTAAGCAACGAAGAGTACCTCGCAAGAGTGGTTAAAGAGGCCGCTGAAATTGGCGGCTTCACACTACTAGATGTAAAAGCATGGAAGATAAATCCAGGTGTGAGCGTTGTCGGCATAGTGTTGGAGAGCCATATAACTATACATACATGGCCTGAGTACGAGTTTGCAAGTGTGGATGTCTATACCTGTGGGTCGAGGGGGGATCCATACAAGAGCTTTAACTATATAGTTGAAAAACTCAGAGCTAAATACTATAAGGTTAGATATTCTAGTAGAAACTACGAGGAGAAGGATGAAGGCTAATGTAGTAATTATTGGTGGAGGACCGGCAGGACTATATACAGCTCTAAGTGTGAGAAACCACGATGTATTAGTCGTGGAAGAGCATAAATCCATAGGTTACCCCAAGCACTGTGCAGGCATAGTTGGAGAATACGTTGCTAAGTCTGTAGCGGGGCTCTCTAAACGCATCATTAATGCATCATATAGGAGAATACATTTCCTAACTCCTATGGGGAGAGTGGAATTAGACTTCAAAAAACCAATTGCCTACCACGTTGAAAGACCCCTACTCGAAGAGGTTTTAGCCTCCAGGGTTGAATCCCTCGGTCATAGAATTTTAAGAGGTGTAAGAGCTAAGCCCGGTAGTTTACAGTGTGTAAAGGTGAGGGGCGATTGCTTGAAATTCGACTTCCTCGTGGTGGCGGAGGGGGCTGGTGGATTATTCCGTGGCTTCTTCTCTAGGCCTATTAAGAACTACCTAGTTGGACTACAAGTAGTTGCAAAGACTGTGGGACTACCGGAAGACACTATAGTTTTAATATATGACGAGAACAGCCCGGAGTTTTTTTTGCATGGATAACCCCGCTGGATGATGAAAAAGCCCAGTTAGGCTATGCGTCGAGGAAACCAATGGAGCATTATTTACTCAAACTAGTCGAGAAGAAGACTGGTCTTGTAGTGACGCAGATTCTAGAGAGATATGGGGGAATTATACCAATTGAAAAGCCATTGAAAAACCCCGTCCTCTATGAAAGAATAGTTTTTCATGGTGATGCAGTACCAATAATTAAGCCCTACACTGGTGGTGGATTATACTATATATTTAAACTATCACCAATCCTGGCGAGATTTCTCGACGATAACGACCTCGTGGGCTATGCCAGTGCTTTCAAAAGACTATTCCTCGTGAAGAGTGTTATTGAGTATGCCGCAGCATCGTTTTTCAGGAGGACGCGATACTATCTACCTCTACCTGTTTTAGAGTCTATGAGTAGATTACGTGTCATAGAGCCAAGTGACTTCGACTCCCACTATTTGCTTATTTTGAAGCTTCTAGGAGTTATACCAGTTCTTCCATTCTCCTTTCTCTTCTAATACACTTCTTTATCTCCTCTACAAGTCTCTCTATGGAGGAGGAGACTTCGAGCGACACCTCTAACCCTAAATCCATGCTCTTGGGGTATATACCAATCACGTATATTTTCTCGAGTCTCCAAGTCTTCTTCATTAAATCTATTAACAGCGTGAGTGGAATATTGTGTGTTGATAACACTAAGTTCACTTCACTAATGGATTCCTCGCTTGCAACAATTATGTCCCCGGGTCTACCGTTCTCAAATAAAGCCGCGTCAATTATAATCAAATAGCGGGGCTTAAACCTCTCTATTTCCCCAAAGCAGTTTTCAACTCCATACTCGCACTTCAAGCAGAAGACATCATTCCTTAATAGTTCATCACACGCTATTAACCCGGCTTGATCATCCTGCCTCAGAGGAGAACCAGTGCCGATGATTAAAAAAGAGTTTTGAAATAATGAACAAAAATCAATCAATCCCACTACCGTGGAGCGTTTGAAGCTCTCTTCAACAAGTCCTCCCAGACAGCATCGACATAGTCCTGTAGTTGCTTAAGCAACTCCTTGTTCTCCGGTCTCAGTAGGTGCCTAAACCTACCCTGAACCTCGAGGAATTTATCAATTGGTTGCTTGAGAGACGGGTTTCTAGCTATCACTAGGCTTCTATCAGTTAGCAAGTAGCCTGTCTCAGGAGTCCACTCCCATAGTGGGAAGTAGCATGTGTCAACAGCTCTTCTAAGTATTTCGATAGATATTGCCTCCTCATGCCTCCAACCCCTATCACAGCTACTTAGAGCGTGTATAAATGCTGGTCCATTAACTTCAATGCCTTTTCTAACCTTCTTCATTAAGTCCATCCAGTGTGCTGGAGTGGCTGTTGCAACGTAGGGTATCCTATGGGCAACCATTATGTCTGCAATAGGCTTCTTATGCTCTCCCTTACCAGGTAATACGCTTCCAACAGGTGATGTCGTTGTCCAGGCGAATTTAGGTGTCCCGCCAGACCTTTGGATACCAGTATTCATGTAGGCCTCGTTATCGTAGAGTATGTAGAGTACGTCATGGCCACGCTCAGCCATACCACTCAGTGCCTGGAATCCTATATCATATGTTCCACCATCACCCGCGAACACCACTACGTCTACGTGATCGTATTTAAGCCTACCAGTCTTCTTCAAAGCCTTAATAGCTGCTTCAATTCCACTAGCTGTTGCTGCAGCGTTTTCAAATGCATTGTGGATCCATGGTACGGCCCAACTTGTATATGGATAGATCGATGTTGACACCTCGAGGCAACCAGTTGCGCTGACAACGATTGTTGGGCCCCTAAACGCGAAGCTAGCTAATTTAACAACTATTGGTGCTGCACAACCAGCACATAGCCTGTGCCCTGGTATTAGCGCAGGCCTCCTCTGCTCTGCTAACTGCCTTAAATTAAACACTAATGGGAACTCCTTCTTCTCGCCGGGCTCAAATATCCAGAGCTTGTAGGGTGGCTCTCCCTTCTTAACTGGTATTTCAGGGATAGTCTTGACGACCATTAGCCCCTCACCCCGAGAAACCTCAATCTCTCCTCTTCGGGTATGTATCCTCTCTCGAGGTCTTTTACAAGCTGGTTTATCATGGTGGAAACCATGTCTGGTGATAAATCTCTTCCTCCAAGACCATACACGTAGTCGACTAGTATTGGCCTACTCCTCTCATGGTATAGAGTTGACGCTATGTCTAGGTATAGTGCTCCATACTGCCCGGGTCCGATAGCTCTATCCATGACTACAACGAGCTTGGTATTCCTCAATAGATTCCTAATATCACTGTGTGGGAACGGCCTATAAGACCTCACTCTAAGTAAACCAATCTTCAACCCTCTCTCACGATACTTCTTAACAACACTCCTAATTGTCCCAGCACCACTACCCATAGCAACTATAACAATGTCCGCGTCTTCAACCATGTAGGGGTCTACTAATCCATTTCCATACCTTCTACCCGTTAACTCATACCACTCCTCATTAACTTGCTTAATGACGTCTAAAGCCTTATTAATCGCGATCAACTGCGGTATCTTCATCTCGAAGTAGTAATCGTATAGTGCTAGGTTACCGAATGAGAGTGGTCTAGCGGGGTTTAACACATAGTCTACTTCTTCACCGAAGTAATCCACCCTAACCTTAGGGATCTTCCTTGGACCACCGAGGAACTCGTAGACAGCTTCATCAGGTAAAGTATAAATGTTCTCAAGTGTGTGGCTTAGGAAGAATCCATCAATGTGCACTGAGGTAGGTAACTGGACTTCTGGGTGCTCAGCGATCTTAAATGCCTGGATTGTCGTGTCATATGCCTCCTGAACATTCTCCGCGAAAAGCATGATCCAGCCAGAATCCCTCATTAAGTATGCATCCGAGTGGTCGTTGTGAATATTTATTGGTGCTGAGAGAGCTCTATTAACCACAGCTAGGACTATCGGTAGTCTGAGGCCGCTAGCTATATATAAAATCTCAACCATTAATGCCAAACCCTGCGAGGAGGTGGCAGTGAATGCTCTCGCACCAGCAGCTGCAGCCCCAACACATGCACTCATAGCTGAGTGCTCTGACTCCACGGGTACAAACTCAGTGTGTACTTCACCGTTAGCTACAAACTCCGAGTACTTCTCAACGATTATTGTCTGTGGGGTTATAGGGTATGCTGCAACCACGTCTACATAGCTCTGTTTAGCAGCATATGCTATTGCCTCATCTCCATTGAGATTCATCATTACTTGCTTCTCACGTGGATACTTGGGGACTAATTGAAGCCTACTCATACCTACTCCCCCACCTCTGGAACCATTGTTATCGCCTTCACGGGGCATTCATGTGCACATATGCCGCAGCCCTTACAGTAGTCGTAGTTTACAAATACCTTCTCTCCATCCCATATTATCGACATGTCTGGGCAGTAGAGCCAGCATATCATGCACTTTGTGCACTTACTCTGATCAATCACTGGCCTCAGAGCCCTCCAATCACCAGTTTTAACGTCTGTTGAAAGCCTAAATGCAACTCCACCAAGTGGTATTTCACGCCACGAGCGTAGAGTAGCCATATCTTACACCTCTCTCGCTTCTTCAAGTGCTCTTCTAACAAGCAATATGTTTTTCTCAGCTACTGGTTTAGAAAACCTCTCACTAATAGCTTTTTCAACACTCTCGATCTTCACAACACCAATCTTCACGATTCCAGCAAGCATAGCCGTATTAGTGATCTTGGACTTCAACACCTCGAGGGCCAGTTTCGATGCAGGTATTAAGACAACTCTATAATCCCCCTTCTTAATGCCGAGAGAGCTAAACACTTGCTCCTCGCTTCCCGTGTAGTTAGTTATTATGATGCCACCCTGCTTTAGACCACTAAGTATACTTGGAGACAACAATGTATAGTCGAGTACAACAACGATGTCTGGGTTATAAACCATACTGTGTATTTCCACAGGCTCATCACTAATCCTAGTAAAAGCCATTATTGGTGCACCAGACCTCTCAGGCCCAAACGCTGGGAAACTCTGCACATACTTACCCTCATAGGACGCAGCTAGCGCTGCCAAGTTACTAGCAGTCCAACCACCCTGCCCTCCCCTACTATGCCACCTAATCTCAACTAGCAATTCAAACACACCTACTTCAATTTCACCTATAAAACCAGCATTTATATACATCAAACACCAATAATACCTAAAACTCCTCTTCTCCACCACGCATTAATGTGAAAAACAAAAAGCAGTAAATGATATCGCTTGTAAGCATCTACAACTCTATATTTCAATACCAACAAGAACAATGATCCATTTCACGATATAATAAAATATCTGAGTGAGGGCTTCATGGAAGACATTGAAAAAAGCCATTGCCACGAAAAATTATTTCCTTAACTCAATAACGGTATTTAAGAGATTTTGAAACCACGGCCATGTAGGAAATATCCTAAAACAGCCCCAATACTCGCCACTAACGGTGCTATAGACTCTCCCCTCTTCAGACTTGTCCTTTGCCTGGAGAATAATTACTAATCTATCTGTATATTCATAGTAGACTCCATTCTGCGTTATATAGGTTAGATTATATGGTTTATCAAGCACTACTTCTACATACGTAGACTCACTCTTCACTAATTCAACATGTTGCTTAGTAAAGACACATACAGCGAGTCCATACAAGTGGCTAAGTACATCTTCAATCGATGTCAAGAGCTTCTCAAAACCCGGAGATGACGAGTTTAGTGTCAATGTCTCACCATCTTGGTAATGAACAATTATCTCTTTAACCTTCCCACCCAGCGAAACTCTCGGCTGTGATAAAACCAAGTATGATATCACGAGTAATACCATTAGTAAGGACAGAGAAATCCAAAAAACTTTACTCTTCAATATACTGCGGGAACCCATTGTACAAACTCCACCTCTTCATTATTCTTACCAATTAAAAATCCCCTGATATGATAAACTGGTATGATAACAGTGCTTTCTGCACCAGGTGTAGGTGCATAGTATACGAGCTCTACCGACTTAATGACAACTCTGCTAATCATAGACCTCGGCATTGAGCTGCCATACCCCACTTCTCTCAGTTTCTGAATAGCCTCATCCGGCTTTATTAATTGCACTTTACGAGTGGACTTTATATTCCAGAAGTCTCCTATAAACCCTATGATCTCCCCATCTCTACCAAAGTACACTCTAACTTTTCCACCACTACCCCATATTCTCACTCCATCATAGTAGAGATCAAAGTTCACGTGGACGTTGTTTATATAGTAGGTTCTAGAGCCATTTATAGTGCCAATTATGGTTTCATCGTATGCAAGAACATCCTCTCTGGATTTATTTAACTCGATGCTTATCTTCCATGGTATTAAACCATATAGTTTAAGCTTTTCAACGAAATCTCTCGCTAATTGAATGTATTTATCAATGGGCATGATTTCTTCTCTTCTTAGAAATGTTTTCTGCATTTTCTCGTGATCATAGAACCTAATATTACCGGTAGTATAGATTCTAAGCTCTTTCCAGCCACTTACAAACACCCAGCTATTGTTCTCATAAATAGGGTCTACAGATATGTTGAAAACACTATTAGCAATTAATTTAACTTGATCCCTAGATAAATTCATGGATTGCACTTCAAGAACATCTATCTCGCCTGGAACACGCGGCAACTCTGCTTCAACAACTACAACTTCTGCACCATAGTCACCGGGCGATCTGTTTACAGATATGATCAGTACCAAAGACATTACTACTACGGTGAATAATCCTATTGAAATTAATAATTTAAGTACAGGATTCAACCTCAACACTGCCACCTCCTATATACAAATCCATACTCCGGTTGCATCGGATCATCTATATCTGGCCCAACATAACCATATCCCGGTAGATAGTCATTATCATAGAAATATCCATTGTAATTATCTACCACGGCTAATAATGCGGCATAAACATCATCGGGCTGCCAGTCTCCGGTTGTCAATCTCCACGCATAGCCAATCGGTACAGGACCGGGCCAACTTCTTGTCATATACGTTACCATCCTCTCGCCAGGGGATACACATGGTCCCCATGGATGTAAACATATCAGTCGATCATATCGAACCGTGTCGAAACCCATCATTACGTGTAAGCCTTTAAAAGCAGGGCCCCATCTATTTATTGCGTCTGGTAGACCCTCCGGCTTCCATTGAAGAACTTCACACCCTGAAATAACAATCCATTCTAGATCTTTATCTCCCCATTTCACCTCTGTATAGTGAACAAGTTTAATTAGAAAATGGTCACCATCGTGATCTCTAGAGAAATAAAAACCCCATGGTGCTCCATGCCCTGCAAACCATGCAAAGTCCACAGAGTCTATCCAAACATAATCAGATCCTCCCACGCTTGGATCTTCAAAATCGCTTTCCCAGGCCAGATCATTCCCCCAGTTAAAGCTCTTTGTCCACCCTTTATCACCGAGTGCATTGTAAAATCCTTCTGCTTCTTCTTGTGTCCATGTTAGATTTGATAAATCATAGTATATCTCCAGCCATTCCACGCCTACTTCTTTATCATTGCTATCGTCTTGACCTGCCCTCACAATCGTGGTGTGACTAGGTATGCTCAACAGTAAGATTAGAGATATTACTAATAGTGCGTCGGCAACTTTATTTATTGTGTTCCAATTAAGGTTCATCTCCACACCCCAGGTATAATTAGTTGCACTTTGATATTTATTTTTTTTTAAATGTTTATTTAAAGATCTTTTTACTCCCTTAGAGGAGGGTGTATAGAATATGTTTATATCAACCGCGTTTTATGCTTGAAGAGTGGAAATTCTCTTTGATGGCTCAATTAACTTGCTTACTCTATAGGGGTTGTAAATATACATGTATTTATAATCTATACCTGTATATTCTTAAATGCAGGTTGCTTTATACTGGTGTATTGGGGTTGCAGGCTCTGGGAGCGCAATCCAGTATACTGAGTAGGGCTACTGGTAAGTACAGAGTGTCTGTAGTTATTGATCGATGTAAAGAATGTGGAATATGTATATTTGTTTGCCCAACCAAGGTACTAGTGAAGTCTAGTGTTTTAAATAAATACGGCTATCACCCACCAGACCCAGTTAATATAGACAAGTGTATTGGCTGTAGACTCTGCGAGTACAATTGCCCGGACTTCGCGATCTACGTTGAGAAGGTGGTGTAGAGTGAGGAAGACATTTGCATCTGGAAACATGGCTATTGCTGAGGGTGCTTTAACAGCGGGTTTGAAGTTCTACGCTGGGTACCCTATTACCCCGAGCTCAGAGATCATGGAGTACCTGGCAGAGAAGCTACCAGAGTATGGGGGAGTATTGATACAAATGGAGGATGAAATAGCCTCAATAAACGCTGTCATAGGGGCCTCGTGGGCTGGAGCAAAGGCAATGACCGCAACCTCTGGCCCGGGCTTCTCCTTAATGGCTGAGGCGATTGGATTAGCAATTATAACGGAGACCCCACTAGTTGTTGTTAACGTAATGCGGGCTGGTCCAAGCACTGGTGTACCAACAAAGACAAGTCAATCGGATGTTCTACAGGCGAGGTGGATGTCCCACGGTGACTACATAATACCCGTTTACTCACCCTGGAGCGTTCAAGAAGCCTACGACTTGACGATAAAAGCCTTCAACACAGCTGAGTTACTTAGAACACCCGTTGTAGTCCTCAGCGACGCAGTCATAGCCCACTTATGGGAACCCCTTACATTAATGGAGAGGGGGGATGTTGAGATCGTTAATAGGAAGACTCCTGTAGATCCCACTGGAGAGCCGTACCCGCCATACAAGCCTGACCCAGACCTTGTCCCCCCAATGCCTCTATTTGGAAGGGGTTTCAAGGTGTTGGTTGAGTCACTAATTCACGATGAAAGAGGGTTTTATAGTCCAAGAGATGATGGTTACAGGTCTCTTGTTAAGCGGATTTCACTGAAAGTATTGAAGAGGCTAGACTATGTATATGAGCAAGACGCTAGGTTTACTGAAGATGCAGATGTACTCCTCGTCTCCTATGGTTCAACAGCTCGATCAACATACCTAGCCACAATTGAGTTGAGAAAGCAGGGTGTAAAAGCTGGTTTCTTGAGGTTGAAGACTCTGTGGCCACTCGATGATGATAGAATTAGGAAGACTTCGAATGCAAGGAAGATCATAGTGGTTGAGAATAATATTGGGAAGATATACTTGGATATAGATAGGATCTTTAAGGATAGAGAAGTCTATCCATCACCAGTTTTAAGCCTCGAACTCCCAACACCGAGAGATGTACTCGAGGCTGTAGAGCCATGGCTATGACTAGGCAAATACACCCACTCGATAAACACCTCCGCTTAGAGAGAATACCAACACTATACTGTCCTGGATGCGGGCTTGGAATAGCGCTGGGTGCGTTACTCAGAGCACTCGACAAGAGAATTAGTGAAGGCACTATAAACCCCGATAAAGTACTATGGGTAGGGGGCATTGGCTGCTCCTCGAGAATGGTGTTTTATGTTAACTATGATGCAGCACATGTAATCCACGGGAGGGCAATACCATTTGCTCTGGGAGCTGTGCTAGCAAACCCCGATCTCCTGGCCATAGTTACTGGTGGTGATGGAGACATAGCTGGAATCGGGGGAAACCACCTTATACACGCTGCTAGGAGGAATGTAGATATGATAGTACTAATGTTCACAAACTTCGTGTACGCAATGACAGGTGGGCAGGTAGCGCCAACAACTCCACGGGGTGTTTCAACCACTACAACTCCACGTGGAAACCCCGAGTACCCCGTAAACGCTGTTAAACTAGTTGGTTCACTAAATGCTAACTACGTTGCACGTGCAAGTGTCACTACACCACACTACATAGAGCAGTTCTTCTACAAGGCCTTGGGTATGCGTGGATTTAGATTCATAGAGATTGTATCGACGTGCCCGGAGATATATGGAAGACACATTGGTCTCCGAGACCCCGTTGAAATGTACAGTGAGTTGAGGAAAAGGGTTAAGTATAAGCACAAGCCAAGCCTTGAAAAGGCGGAGATCGACTGGGAGAAGGGGATCGTCATAGGGGAGTTTGTGGAGAGGAGTAATCCATCACTCATAGAAATACTTAAGGGTGTTAGGAGTTGAAGTATGAGGTTTTAATTGTGGGTAGAGGTGGACAAGGGGTTTTATTATTAGGGAGGATCATGGGGTTGGCTGCTAGTAAGTATGCTGGATTATACGCGGTTGTAACTGAGACGTATGCGGCTGAAACTCGTGGCGGGGAGAGTAGGTCGGATGTAGTGATTGCATCTTCAATGGAGGAGGCTCCATACGTAAGAGTCTTAAAACCCGATATCGCGGTGTTTATGTATCCTTATAGACTCAACTACTATAAGAAGATCTTAGGAGAAAACACACTGGTAGTAGTAGATGAGGAGTATGTAGAACCCAGCGTGTTTCAAGGAAACCGGATAATTACATTTAGATTCAGTGAATTCGCTGAGAAGCGTTTTAATACGAGAAGAGTAGCAA
>Ga0326761_1000027_pt1 | contig 38249 bp, 43 predicted proteins | sample GCREP_P_FD_207739 | JGI IMG/M metagenome (GOLD analysis project Ga0326761, IMG submission 207739) | Hot spring water microbial communities from Geyser Creek Basin, Yellowstone National Park, WY, United States - GCR.EP_P | ecosystem: Environmental > Aquatic > Thermal springs > Unclassified... | reverse complement strand
AGATTTCATACAAACGCCCCATCACAGAGGCACCCAAAAAGACGGACAACCCAAAGAAAAGATGAAATATGCCGTAAGCCCTTCCTCTGAAGGAAGGTGTGGAAAGTTTTGCAACGCCCGAGCGCACAATGGACTCATGCATACCTAGCTGAACTCCCCACAGCAGAGTCCCAACTATGAAAAGGGCTTCACCGTCAGAGAAGATAAAGTAGGGATAGATTAAGGTGATAACAACACCAAGGGCCAAAGCCTTAAAGCCAATCCTGTCAAAGAGATAGCCAAAAAGGAGGGCAGAAAAGCCATCCACAAGCATAGCAAGGGCAAAGAGAAAGGGAGGTAAGGCGTCGGGCAAGCTTAGATGAACTTTGCCATGATAGGTGATCAATGTAATGGGTACAAAGGAGAGCCCAAGCAGGGAAGAGAAGGCTACATAGTACCAAAAGCCGGGATGGGTTCCTTTGCCTTCTTCTTTGGAGCCTTCAGCAGTTTTCACATTTCCTTGATGATATCTTTTTGAAAGGAAGAGAACAAAAAGGGCTAAGAGGGCGCTTGGCAGAAGGCTTGCAAAGGCTAAGCGGTAATTGTTGGTAAAGTAATAAAGCACTGCAGACACAAAGAGGGGACCCAAGAAGGCACCAAACTGGTCTAAAAACTCGTGGATGCCAAAACCTTTGCCATGCCCAACCCTTTCGGTAGCCTGAGAAAGCAAAGCATCCCGGGAGGGAGTTCTGAGGGCCTTTCCAAAGCGTTCAAGAACCATCAAGGCACCAGCCCACTGCCAGTTTGGCACCAAAGCAAGGAGTGGCACAGAGAGGAGGTTCATAGCATAACCCAAAAAGACAAAAGCCCAAGGTTTTTTTAGCTTATCCGAGAGATAGCCTGAAACCAACCTTAGCAAGTATCCCACTAGTTCAGAGAGCCCTGAGAGAAAGCCTATAACGGAGGGAGAGGCGAAAAGCAAAGCCAAATAGGGTCCAAGAATGCTTCTGCCACCTTCGTAGGTGAAGTCAGCAAGCAGGCTAACCACACCCATCAAGAGGATAAAGATGTAAGGGCTAGCCAATGTCCAACTCCTCCGAGGATACTTCTCCCAGAACTTCTAGCTCTGGTATGTGCCTTTTTATGTAATTGAGGACTTCCAAGGTCCTTTCGTAGGTATCAGGTGTGGCAATAACATAGACTAGATCCTTTTTCTTTTCCTTTGTTCGGACTACCGCGTTTCTTCCAGAACCGTCCATAAGGGCGGTGAACAGCCCTATTTTTGGAACCGGTAGCCTAAGAAGGATTATCCTCGCCTTTATCTCTCTCATATTTGAGGATCTTGGCGTTGAAGAGGGTTTTTGTCTTTTTTACAAACTCCGGAAGCTCCTCTTTATCTTCCTCTTTTTCCTCCACCACAAAATCAAGGAAAGGAAACCTCACCTTTAGCTTTTCTATTTCCAAAGCCTTTGCATCCTCTTTACCCACCTTTAGGATGAGCTTTCCCTCTTTTTCCTCGTAGGGAAGTCTTCTTAACCTTTCAAAGTCAATCCTACTAAGGCTTTTCTGAAGAACGTCCCAAGGGTTTTCTTTCTGCGGTTCTTCTGGCTTTTCCTCCCTTTTTTCCTCCTTTTCCTCTTTCTTTTCCTCCTTGGGAGCCTCTTTGCTTGAGCTTCCCAGCCCTTTTATAAGTTCCTCTATGGAAAGGATGTCTTTGACTAAGGCACTTTTGATGATGGCTATCTGGCATGCCCTAAAGAGGTCCTTGGTTCTTGCCTCTACCCTCACTTGGCTAACCAATTTTTCAAGATACAGCAGAGCATTCAGGTTTGCGGAAACTTCTCTGTGAAAGTCTTCCACCTGCATTAGTTTTTCTGGGTTCTTTAGGCTTTTGTAAAGAACAAGCGTCCTTACTTCCTCCTCCACACTTTCCCAAAACCTTGAGAGGTTGTAGCCCTTTTCCCTTATCTGGTTTAAAAACTCAAGGGCGAAGTCCACATCACCGGAGAGTAGCATCTTTATAAAATCCCTTACCTTTCCCTGAGAGAGAATACCCAAAAACTCCTCTATTATTTCCTCCTTTACTTTTCCCTCCCCAAAGGTGGCGCTTTGGTCTAGCAAGGACACCGCATCTCTCATCCCTCCATCGCTTATCTTGGCGATGGTATACAGTGCTTGCTCTTCATAATCTATGTTTTCCCTTTCGCATATAAACTTAAGATACTTTACGATATCCTCTTCTCTGAGCCTGCTAAAGATTATCCTCTGGCAACGGGAAATTATGGTGGGAAGTATTTTGTCATACTCGGTGGTGCACAGGATAAAGACCGTTCTGGGAGGAGGTTCCTCAAGGGTCTTCAAAAGGGCGTTAAAAGCCTCCTTTGTTAGCATGTGTGCCTCGTCCAGAATGTAGACCTTGTACTTTCCCTTTATGGGCGTGTAAGAGACCGCATCCCTCAGGGCCCTTATATCGTCTATTCCTCTGTTGGATGCAGCGTCTATCTCTATAAGGTCTGGAAAATTTCCCTTTTCAATGGCGACGCAGTTTTCACACTCACCGCAGGGTTCTCCATCAATAGGTCTCAGGCAGTTTATTGCCCTTGTTAATATACGCGCTACGGTGGTTTTGCCCGTTCCTCTGGGACCAGCAAAGAGGTAAGCATGGGAAAGCCTTCCAAGCCTTACCGCATTGAGCAAAACCCTTTTGGCGGTCTCCTGTCCTACAAGCTCCGAGAACCTCCGAGGTCTATACTTTCTGGCAAAGGGAATATACATCAAGGGTTAATTATAAGCTACCTATACACCTCGGGTGAAAAATTACTTAAACGATTTCCCGAGGAGACACCGAAGGCAAGGAAGCAAAGTTGTAATACTCCTCCAGAGGACTTTTCCAGTTTCTCTTATGTAAAAAAGGATTTTATCAAGGGCCCCCGAAGGGGACCCAAGGGTTTTTACTTCTTTCTTATCCTTCTTGCCAACGCAAAGAGTGGAACAGACAACCACACGAGGATGTTCCACAAGCCCGCCATAGAAGATGCGGAGCCAGTCATAGAACATCCACCACCGCCACCGCCGGAACCACTGCCACCACCAGAACCACTACCGCCACCAGATTCAGAACCACTGCCACCGGTTCCGCTACCACCACCGCCAGCGCCACTACCACTGCCAGTGTCAGAACCACCATCACCGCCATCGGAACCGTCGCCACCGCCATCTCCACCACCGCCATCTCCACCGCCATCTCCCATCAAAACACCAGACAGCTTTGCCAAAAAGACGTCCCGCTCTGTTCTGCTTGAATCCATAAGAGTGGCGCCAGGAAAGTCGTTGGAAAAGGTATCTCCCGCCACATAAACCTCGCCCGTTGTGGGATGAATGGCAAGGACCCAGACAGAATCGTTACCAGTTCCTCCCAGATAGGTGGCTTGGAGGATTGGGTCTATCACAATGGGCAAGCTTGGGTCTGCTTTGGCAACCTCAAAGCTGTAGCGGTTCTTGCCAAGTAGCTTGTATGAAACCTCCACTGGAAGCTTTTTGCCATCCTTTTCCTGCCATGCTATGGGCTTAGAAAGCTTCAAATCTCCCAAACCAGTTTGAATGATTATCTCTCCATCCTTGGAAAGCTTCAGATCTTCTGCACCATCCACCTCCACCACAATCTTAGAAGGGTCAGCACCGGGCTTGATGTAGAAAAGCTTTTCCACCGTCTTTTGGGTGGCTTTGAGTTTTACCTCCACTCCAGACCACACTTCACCCAAAGAAACATACCTGTAGGTGGGAAGGTTAGACCTGTGCTTGGAAGGGTCGTTGCCTACGAAGTAGCTTACTTTGGTGGGCAGTTCCTCTTCTGGCGTTATGGCCTTAGCTTTTCCACCCACCCAGCGTTCAGAGATTACCCAGCTTTCTTTCCCTTTGACTGCCACATGCACAAGCTGGCCATCTTTGGCTATCCATGTGGTGCCAAAGTATCCTGGGGCAGAAAATAGTGCCCTTTCATCCCACTGGCCTTCGTTTTTAACCCATCCACGTTCTAAAGTGGCAAGCTTTGCAGAAATAGCCTCCTTAGAAGGCATTGAAGGAGTGGTTGAAGGTTCTGCCTTTGTTAGGCTTTTTGAGGCGGTTGATCGGCTACTTGCAAGCCAAACTAAAGACAGTAAGCGGGCAATAAGCAAGAGGGCTAAAAACACCCTTTTTCGCATGGTTGAAACCTCCTTTGTGTTAATCCTAATGGTGTATTGTTAAGTTTTTGTTAAGAGGAGATCAACTATATTCTATATTTTGTATATTTGTCTCCAAAGCCAAAGCCGGTAGCATCTGCTATGTAGCATAAGGTCTGTTTATCTTCAAGGAGAAGCTTAATTATAAGCTACCTATTTCAAAACCTCCACCAACACATCCCTTTCCATGTAGCCCAGTTTTTTTAAAACCCTGCCGTAGGGGTCAATGATGGCGGTGTCGCCAGAGTTATTCACCCAAAGGGTGTAGGTTTTAAAGCGCAAAGAAGCCCACTGGGCAAACCTAAAATGTTGAAAGGTGCAGTCGCTGTCTTTAAACCAGCCATCGTTGGTTAAAACCACAATAAGATCGGCATCTTTGGCTAATCTTTCCATGTAGCTGTAGTGGGCAACTTCAAAGCATATGGGCACCGCAATGCGAAGGTATTTGTATTTGATAACCTTTGCAGACTTGCCGGGAATGTAGTCAATACCCCCTATGGCTTGGAATATTTCCTTTAAAAATCCAAAGGGCTTTGGAATGTATTCGCCTATGGGCATGAGCTTTACCTTATCGTAGTAGTCTATTAGCATACCCTCCGCAAACAGGTAGGCAGAGTTGAAGGGCTTTAGGTTCTCCCTAACATCAATCAGACCCACCAGAATGGAACCTTTAAGGCTAAGATGATAAAGGATGTATGTTTGTTCTTCTGAGAAGTAAAAAGGCAGGGCGGACTCGGGTAGGACTACGAGGTCTGGTTTTTCTTCCAATGCCCTTTCCACCATCTGCAGTATCTGCGGTGTATGCTTGTCAAAGGTCTCTCTGCTTAGCTTGTCTTCTTGGGGCACTGCGGTTTGAACGAGGGCTACCTTTACTCCGTTTAGTTTCTTTGGTGGCACAAAGTAAGCGGAAAGGCTAAGAGAGAGCAAAACCAAAATAATCAGGGCAAAAGAGAAAAGCCTTCTTTGGAACAGGAAAATTACCAAAACCCAAAGCAAGAAGGTGTAAAGGGGTATGCTCAAAAAGTACAGGGAATATTTCAAAAGGGGCACCTGAGAGATAACCTCTCCCATCAAAAGCCATGGAAAGCCACCAAAGGGAAAGTGGGACCGAAGCAGTTCAAAGAGGGTATAAAAAAAGCCGTAGGCTAAAGGGGAGTTTTTAAAAAACCTCTGGGCAATAAAGGCGGGCAGGGGAAACTGAAAGAGGGTAAAGACGAGAACGAACAGGGAATACATAAAGTAAGAGAGAATGGGATTTATACCGCCAAACTCAACGCTGGCAATGTTGGCACACCTCAGGGAAAGAAAGATAAACACATACCCTCCCAAGGTCCAAAAGGGCACTCCCCGGTATTTAACAAAAAGAAGGAGGGCAGGAAAGAGCAAAAGCCATAGATTTAACTTAGAGAAGGGTAGGTAAAGCAACAAGCCCGCCAAAACGGAAAGGATTACCTCTTTCATTGCTTTAAAAGGCTCAAAAGGGTTATGCCAACCACTATCAAGAATACACCCACCAATTTTTGAAAATTTAAGCCCTCTCCCAGCATAACATAGGCAAAGAGCACACTCCAGAGGGGAGAGGTGGAGGCAATGGGTGCCACTATGGAAACTTTGCCATGCCTAACCGCTTCAAAGTAAAAGAACAAACCCAAGAATCCCGAGAGCATGCCCCCAAAGGATATAAAAACCAGCTCCCTTAAGCCCACCTTGAGAGGTTCTCCCAAGGTAAAAAAGAGCAAAGATGCCAACAGAAAGGCAGAAAAATTATGCACCATGAGGGCAAAGAGGTTGCTAACTTCAGCCTTTAGGCCCAGCTTAAAGAGGATGGGAGCAAGCCCCCACGCAAGGCTAGTAAGTGTTGCAAAGATCACTCCCCTCACAGTTCAAAAACTCCCACTACGGGCGCATGGTCTGAGGGCTTTGGCTGTCTCTTCTTTCTTGCCCATGTATCCACAAACACATCCCTTAGGCTCTTTAAAAGAGGCTCTGTGATAAGTATGTAGTCAATACGCATGCCCTGGTTTTTCCATATGGCACCCCCAATGTAATCCCACCAGGTAAACTCCACCTTGTTAGGGTACAAATACCTGAAGGCGTCCACAAAGCCCCAATCTAAGAGTCTTCTTAGGGCTTGCCTTTCCTCCGGCATGGTCCCTATGGTATCCTTCAGAACAACCGGGTCATAAACGTCTATGTCTTCCAAGGCTACGTTCATGTCGCCTACAAGCACGATCTTGTCTGAAGGACTAAAGTTTTTTTCTAAGAATTTACAGAAGGCATCGTAAAACTCCAACTTATAGTAAAACTTTGTACCTCCTCTCTCTTCCCCATGAGGGAAGTAGCAATTTATGAGCCAAAGGTCCTTGAGCCTTCCTCCTATTACCCGACTTTCCACATCAAACTTTGCATCTCCTGTGCCTTTAAAAACATCCTCCAACTCAAACTTAGAGCATATGGCCACGCCATTGTAAGCCTTTTGCCCATGCACATAGCACTTGTACCCAAGCCTTTCAAAGTCAAGAAAAGGAAAGTTGTAGGTCTCTGTTTTTAGCTCTTGAAGACACAAGATCTCCACAGGAACCCTCTCCAACCACATAAAAACCAGCTCTTTTCTGGACCTTATGGAATTTACATTCCAAGTGGCAACCCTTAGCATAGCCTCTTCATCACCCTTTGCATGGCTTGTAAGAATTGGTCGTTTTCTTCCGGGAAGCCTACGCTTACCCTGAGGCAGTTTTCCAAGTTGGGAAGGTAAGAAACATCCCTAACCAAAACACCCTCTTTTATAAGCTCAGCGTGTACCAAACCTGCGGGATAGGGAGTTTTAAACAGGAAAAAGTTAGCATCGGAAGGAAAGACCTTTACTCCTTCTATTTTAGAGAGCTCCCTCATCAGCCTTTCCCGTTCCCTGAGGACCATCTGCACGTGTTCCTCTATTATAGGGTAAAAGTCCTCCAACATAAGCTTGGCTATTACCTGAGAAGGATAGGTTATGTTGAAAGGAAGCCTAAGCTTGTTTATTTCTCTGGCTATTTCCTCCTTTGCTATTAGCACGCCCACTCTCAAGCCCGCCAAACCTATCTTGGAGAGAGTTCTTAAGACCACAGTATCCTCCCTTTGAAGGGCGTCAGCAAGAAAGGTCTTTCCAGAAAAGTGATAATAAGCCTCATCTATTACGGTAAATACGCCCTCCTGTCTAACCCTCTTGATGGCGTCCTCCCTAAAGCAGTTGCCCGTGGGATTGTTTGGGTAAGAGAAGAAGGCTAAGGAAGGTCTTTTTTCCTCCACTGCCCTCAAGAGGGCTTCCAAGTCTAAGTCCAGGTCCTCTTTGAGGGGCACTTCCACCTTTTCCCTTCCCAAGGCGGTGGCACATATGCCATACATGGGAAAGGTGGGTATAGGATAGAGGACAGGACTGTTTATTTCCCCTACCGCTATAGTTAAGTATTGAATGAGCTCGTCGGAGCCGTTGCCCAGGACCAGGTTGTCCGTTGAAACACCAAACCTTTTGGCTATAACTTCTTTAAGCTCTGATGCTTGTGGGTCTGGGTAGCGGTTCAAAGGTAGGGAGGAGACCACCTCCCCTATTTTTCTTTTAACTTCCTCTGGAAATTTTATGGGTAGTTCGTTGGAGGAGAGCTTTACCTTGCAGGGAGTAGTCTCCGTTTTGTAAGCAGACAGTTCCTTTATGCGTGGATGGATCATTTATTCCTTCTTTTCTTCCTCTGCTTCTTCCATTTCCTCCTCTTCCTCTAACTCCTCACCTCTTCCCAGATAAAGCTCCAGTTCTGCAACGGTGGATTCCATGAGCTTATCCTCAAGGATGCCCTTGATCAATCTGTTTAGCTTTCTCTCGTCTCCCATAGCTATGCCGTTGAGCACATAATAAAGCCTTTTGGGCAGAGAAAGGGTGATCCTTCTGTATCTGGCTCCGCCTTTCTTTCTTCCTCTCTTAGCCATTTTAAACCTCCTCAAAAAGTTTTATGCTAATATTCTATCACAATTTACCTAAATTTATTCAACTTTCAGAAACTTTAAAAGCTCTTTTTTACCCTTTCCCTCCTTGGCTGATGTTATAACAATGGGTGCTTTTGAAAGAAGGATCAGTTCCTTTATGGTTTTCTCTTTCTCCTTTTGGTCCGCTTTATCTTCTTTTGTCAAAACAAACACATAGGGTATGTTAAGAGAAGAAAGAAACTCTATCATAGACCTATCTAAGGGTGTAGGACCAACTTGGCTATCTATGAGCAAAAACACCCATTGGATTTTTTCTCTACACTGGGTAAAGTATTTCTCCATCATAATCTTCCATCTTTCCCTTTCTTCGCCGGAAACCTTTGCGTAGCCATAGCCAGGTACATCTACCAGATATAGCTCATCATTCCAGAGGAAGAAGTTAATGGACCTCGTCCTACCTGGGTCTTTACTAACACGGGCTACCTTTCTGCCCACCAGCATGTTTATAAGGGAGGATTTACCCACATTGGACCTTCCCACAAAGACTACATGCCTTCTGTGATCCTCCGGAAAGTTCTCCTTAAAAGAGCCTACAAAAACTACTCCCTCTTTTCTTCCAGACATTTCTTTACTTCTCCCAGCAAGTATAGAGAGCCAAGCACCAGCACATCTTCCTTTAGCCCAAAAACATCCCTCGCAGAGCTCAGAGGGACGACCTCCCTAAAGTTCAGCCTTTGGGCATGTTGAATCAGTTCAGATAGTTCCTCTCCTCTGTGGTGGTTGATGGGCACCAAATAGATTTTTTCCGAAAGCTTTCGGAGGAAAGCCATGGACTCTCTCCACTCCTTGTCCTTTAGCCCAGTAAATACAGGAGTTAGCTTTATGCCATGTTTTATCAACTGATGGACTACCCTTTTGACACCATCCGGGTTATGGGCACCGTCTATTATCAGCAAAGGGTTTTTCCTCAAGATTTCTATCCTCCCTTCCCACCTTGTCTCTTCAAGGGCCTTTCGCGTTTTATCCTCGTTTAATTTTATTACCTGGCTTACCAAGGCTATAGCTACGCTTGCGTTGTCTATTTGCCACTTGCCCCAAAGTCCCAGCTTGGCGGAGCTTATTGAAAAAAAGTCCGACCTAAAGCTCTCCAAGTAAGTTTGCATGCCTTCCACCTTGCCGTAGGCAAAAAAGTCCATGCCCGCCACGATCAGGTCCTTCAGATCGCATAACTCCAAGGCTTTGGGATACAGAGGTTCTTTGGGACTGCCGATCACAATGGGTCTGCCGGGCACATATATGCCCAGCTTTTCGTAAGCCCTCTCTTCGGGACTTTTACCCAACCACTTTACATGGTCCCTTTGAACGTTGGTAATGGCACAGGCGGAAGGTCTGCAGGTTCTGGTGGCGTCCCATCTGCCTCCCATTCCCACCTCAAAGACTGCAAAATCCACCTTTTCATCCTCAAAAAACTTTAGGGCTATTAGTGTGCAAGCCTCAAAGTAGGTAAGGTTAAACCTCTCAAAGACGCCCTTTAGCTCCTTTACATACTCTTTTAACCTCTCTTCCTCCATCTTTTGTCCGTTCAGCCTCCACCTCTCCTTTTCATCGTAAAGGTGGGGAGAAACAAACCAACCAGTTTTGTAGCCATGCTCCCTGAGAATGCGCTCCGCAAAGGCACAGGTAGAGCCCTTCCCATTAGTGCCACCCACCAACAGGGAAACATAGGAGGGCTTTTTTAAACCAACGTACTCAACCGCCCTTTCAATTCGCTCTAAGGTGGGTTCAATGTGGTAATCTTTTCCTTTATAAAGTTCGTAGAGAATTTGATCTTTTACCATCATCGCAATAAAAATAGTTTAAAATTTTAAACCTCAGCAGAGGCTATGGCTGAATATTTCCTTAAGGAGAAGGATATTATAAAAGCCCTCGGCAAAAAGCCTATGCACTTTAACGAGCTTGCCCACCTTTTTTCCTTGGATAAAAAGGGTAGAAAAGCGTTGAAAAAACTGCTAAAAAAGCTAAAAAAAGAGGGAACCATCATAGTGGAGGGCGGAAGGTATAGGTTGGCACAGGAGGAGGTAGTAGTAGGTACAGTTTTGGCAAATCCCAACGGCTTTGGCTTTCTTGAGGTGGGAGAAGGTAAAAAGGATATATACATACCACCCTTTGAGATGGAAAGGCTTTTACACGGAGACAGAGTCAAGGCTAAGGTGGTGGAATTCAAAGGCAAAAAGGAAATAAGGGTGCTAAAGGTTCTAAAGAGGGGCACAAAGGAGCTGGTCTGTTCTGTAAAAAAAGAAAAGGGACAGTGTGTGGGAGTTCCCTTGGACCAGAACAGTTTTCATAGGGTCTTTCTGCCGAAGGATGCCTGCAAAGAGTTAAAGGAAGGCGCCGTAGTATTGGCAGAAATTGTGCGATACCCTTCCAAAGAAGGCCCCATGCTGGGCAAAGTTAAAAAGGTCCTTGGACATCCGGCAGAAAAGAACCTTATTGTGGATATAATCATCCACAAGTACAAGCTACCTCTGGATTACGAGCCAGAAGCCTTAAAGGAAGCCCAAAGCCTCTCCATAGATTGGGAGAAGGAGCTCAAGAGGAGAAGGGACCTAAGGGATCAGATATGCTTTACCATAGACCCACCAAGGGCGAGGGACTTTGACGATGCGGTTGCCATAGAAAAAACACCCGAGGGGAACTACCGCCTTTGGGTGCATATAGCGGATGTGTCTTACTTTGTGAAGGAGGGTTCTGCCCTTGACAGGAGCGCCTTTGAGAGGGGCTTTACCTTTTATCTGCCTGACAGGGCAATCCACATGCTACCTGAAAGGCTCTCTGCAGACCTTTGCAGTCTAAAGCCCAATGAGGACAAGCTTGCCTTTACCTGTGAGATGGTATTTAGCCCGAAGGGGGATCTGCTATGGTACGACATCTACGAGAGCGTAATAAGGAGCAAGGCAAGGCTAACGTATGATGAAGCCCTGCGACTTATCGTAGGAGACCCAGCCCTCGAGAAGAAGTATCCAGACCTTGTAGAACCACTCAGGCTCATGGAGGACCTATACAGAATTCTCTCTTACAGAAGGTGGGAGAGGGGTAGCATAGACTTTGACCTGCCCGGGGCAGAGTTGATCGTGGATGAGTATGGGGAACCTACCGCCATAGTGCCCTATGAGCGCCACATAGCTCACCGAATTATAGAGCACTTTATGATCTCCGCCAACGAAACGGTGGCAAAGCATCTTACCAGCGTAGGATATCCCTGCCTTTACAGGATTCATGAAAAACCAGACCCTAAAAAGGTGGAAAATCTGTTGGAGATCTTGGAGGGGCTTGGCTACAAAGTTAAAAGGTTTTCCCTTGAGCCCAAGTTTTTCCAAAAAATCATAGAGGACTTTGAAGGTAGGGATGAAGAGCACTTGGTTAGGTTTTTGACCTTGCGTAGTATGATGAAGGCAAGGTATTCTCCACACAATTTGGGACACTTTGGACTTGCCAGCGATGGATACACACACTTCACCTCTCCCATAAGGAGGTATGCGGACCTGGTGGTTCATAGGCTTTTGAAGAAAGCCCTCAGAGGGGAAAGCATAGACTACGAGCAAACGGTTAGCTACTTGGAAATGGTGGGAGAGCATCTTTCCTGGAGGGAGGAGTTGGCAGATGAAGTGGAAAGGGAGGCCATAGACCGGTTAAAGGTAAGGTTCATGAAGGCGCACATAGGGGAGGAGTTTGAGGCCATAATAACGGGTGTGGTATCCTTTGGCTTTTTTGTGGAGCTTAAAGATTACTTGGTGGAGGGTTTGGTCAGCTTGTCTTCTTTGGAGGAGGATGAATACATATACGACGAAAAAGCCCACCGGCTTGTGGGCTACAGAACGGGTAAAATCTATCGTCTGGGAGACAAGGTTAGGGTAAAGTTAGTATCGGTGGATGAAGAGAGGGGTAGGCTAAGCTTTGTTTTGGCGGAGACTCAAAAACCCTCGTAAGCTTTTACATAGAGTTCGTATATGTCTTCCACGGTGGGCTCCACCGGGTTTATAGGAAAGAGCCCCCTGGAGAGCATATAGGTATCTTCTGTTAGCCTCTCTAACTTCTCCCTTTCCACACCAAGCTCTTTGAGAGAAACCCTCAAGCCCACCTCTTCTAAAAGTTCAACAACTGCATCCACAGCCTTTTCTGGCTTTGGTTCGTAGCCCATAATCTCCGCAAAGAGGGCGTACTTTTGTGGGTTCCCTTTGTAGTTGAAGGCGGTTATTGCCGGGGCGAGCGCTGCGAGTCCCTCCGCGTGGGCCACATTCGGATAGTGGGCGGAAACGGGGTGTTCCATGCCGTGTATTAGGGCTACCCTCTTTTTGTCTATGGCTATGCCCGCCAGCATGGACGCATAGCTCATCCACTCCCTTGCGGTTAAATTCTCCGGCTCGTTAACCGCCACCGGTAGCCATTCTTTTATGATCCTTAGAGCCCTTATTGCCAGGTCATCCGCAAAGGTGTTCTCCACCTTGTTGGTAAGGGATTCAAGGGCATGGACAAAGGCATCCACTCCCGTGATGGCGGTTAGCCTTGGGCTCATGGAAAGGGTCAGGGTTGGGTCTATGATGGCAACCTTTGGATAGTTCAGGGAGTGGGAGATGACCAGCTTTTCCTTTCTCTTTGGGTTTGATATAACCGAGTATCTGTTTACCTCACTGCCCGTGCCCGCGGTGGTTGGTATGCATATTACCGGTCTGTTGAGGTAGGGAATGAGCCTGGGACCTTCTGGATAGTTCACATAATCCCATGCGTAGCCCTCGTTGGAGGAAACGATGGAAACCGCTTTGGCGGTGTCCAAGGCACTTCCTCCCCCCAAGCCCACTATGTAGTCTATCTTATTTTCCACCACTATGGCGCTCGCTTCATTTACCATTTGATCGGTAGGGTTTGGCTCCACCCGGTCGTAAAGGATCACCTCCTCCGCACCCCATTTTTTAAGGGAATGAATAGCCCTCTCTAAAGCTCCGTTCTCCTTGGTACTGTTTTTACCTGTTATGATTATTGCCCTGTAGCCGTACCTTTTGGCAACCTCTCCTAAGGTATCCAGCCTTCCGCTCCCAAAGAGGACCTCAACAGGGAGGTAAAAATCAAACTTCATGCTTCTGTGATATCTTCCCTCTGAATCTCCATTTCCTCCGGAAGTGTACCTTCAAAAATAAGTGGTGTATAGGTAGGCACTATGCCCTCTTCCTCTGCTTTTTCTGCGCAGACCGCATGGTATCTAGTCCAAGGGATAGCCAACAGTCTCTCATACTCTATGTACTCTCCGCAGTACTCGCATACACCGTAGGTGCCCGCTTGAAGCTTTTGCAGTGCATAGTCTATCTCCCTTATCACGAACATCTCCCTTGAGGAGAGGTTATCAAGGACCTCTTGGGTGTAAGTCATCTGGCCTATGTCCTCTTGGTCTCCCGGCTCCCTTATCTGCTCTCCGATCCTACTCTGCGTATCTTCAATTTTTCTGAACCTTTCCAAAAGCTTTGCCTTTTCTTCTTCAAGCCTTTCCTTCAAAACCTTTAACTGTTCTGGTGTTAGCATACCAAACCTCCTTGTTTTTTAATTATAAAAGATATAATATATATCTTCTCGCTCTTTTGGAGGTGCAAAAATGAAAAAGGGTATTCATCCTGAGTTGAAGCCTACCACCTTTGTGTGCGGATGTGGAAACACCTTTACACTGCTTTCCACAAAAGGCGGAACCGTCTATCTTGAAGTATGCAACGCTTGCCATCCCTTCTACACGGGCAAGTTGAGGATAAAACCCTTCCTGCTGGAAGCCACTGGAAAGTCCGTCGATGCTTCATAAGGACTTAGAAGAAAGACTGCGGGTATTACACCAAAAATACATTCAACTTCAGGCTAAGCTCTCAGACCCAGAGATCATAAAAGACATAGACCTTTACTCTAAGCTAAGCAAAGAATTCAAGGAGTTGGAACCTGCCTACGAGGCATACAACAGATACGTAAAGATAAAGAAGGATATTGAATTTGCTAAGGAGCTTTTGGAAAACAAGGAGTTTGAAGATTTAGCAAAGGAGGAACTCAAAAGGTTAGAAAAAGAAAAGGAGGAGTTAGAAAAGGAGATAAAACGGCTGTTGGTTCCAAAGGATGAAAAGGACTCTAAAAATGTTATACTAGAGATCAGGGCGGGGGTTGGTGGCGAAGAGGCTGCACTCTTTGCTGCCGACTTGTTGAACATGTATCAAAAGTACGCAGAGGAAAAAGGCTGGAAGTTTTCCATACTTAGCGCCCAAAGGACAGGGCTTGGAGGATACAAGGAGGTTATAGTCTTAATTGAAGGTAAGGATGCTTACTCAAAGCTAAAGTACGAAAGTGGGGTTCATAGGGTTCAAAGGGTGCCGAAAACAGAATCGGGAGGAAGAATACACACCTCCACCGCCACAGTGGCTGTTCTTCCTGAGGCAGACGAGACAGAGGTGCAAATAAACCCAGAGGACCTAAAGATAGAAACCTTTCGTGCCAGTGGTGCGGGTGGGCAGTATGTGAATACCACCGAAACTGCAGTACGGATTACCCACATACCTACGGGGATAGTGGTAACTTGCCAAGACGAGCGTTCCCAATTTCAGAATAAACTAAAGGCCATGAAAATACTTTACGCAAGGCTAAAGGATTACTACGAGAGGCAAAAAGAAGAAAAGATCGCACAGGAGAGGAGGGAGCAGGTGGGAACTGGAGAAAGGAGCGAAAAGATCAGAACCTACAACTTTTTACAAAACAGGGTCACAGACCATCGCATCAACTACACCTCCCACCGCCTTCAGGACATCTTAGAAGGAAAGCTTGACGAGATCATCTCCGCCTTAGAGGAACACGAAATAGAGGAGAGACTGCGCGCCTCACTGCAAGAGGTTTGATATGGACCTCCGAGAGATAGTAAAAAAACTTGACATAGTGGATGTAATCTCCTCTTACATAGACCTTGAGAGAAGTGGTAGCAACTACAGGGCAAGGTGTCCCTTTCATCCGGACAACAACCCCTCTTTGTATGTATCTCCCTCAAAGGGTATATGGAAGTGCTTTGGTTGTGATGTGGGGGGCGATGCGGTAAAGTTTGTGGCACTCTATGAAAACCTGACCTATACGGAAGCCCTCTTAGAACTGGCAAAGAAGTACAAAATACCCGTCAAGCTGGAACGCAAAAAAAAGGACGAGAACCTTTTGAATGCCCTTGACCTGGTGGCGGAATACTATCACAGAAAGCTAAAGGAGAATCCAAAGGTGGTTGATTACCTCAAAGAGAGGGGTATATCAGAGAGGACTATAAAGAAGTTCAGGCTCGGATACTCGCCCTCCTCGGAGGAACTTTTGGACTTTCTAAGGGAAAACCAACTGTTATCCCTCTACGAGAAGACGGGCAACCTTTTAAAGATAGACGAAAAACATTACAAGGACCTCTTTGCGGGCAGGCTCATCATTCCCATAAGGGACCAAAGGGGAAACACTGTAGGCTTTGGTGGTAGAACTCTGACGGACGCAGGTCCCAAATACATAAACTCTCCCGAGACGGAGTTTTTCAAAAAAAGGGAAATCCTCTTTGGCTTTTATGAAGGGCTTGGCTACATAAAGGAGAGGAAGAGGGCGATCCTTGTGGAAGGATACTTTGATGTGATGAGTATGCATCAGGAGGGCTTTCAAGAGACGGTGGCGGTGATGGGAACCTCCTTTGGGCAAGAGCATGCAAAGCTTTTATCCGCCTATGTGCAGGAGGTGGTGCTACTCTTTGATGGAGACCAGGCGGGCAGGAGGGCAGTAAGGCAAACCGCACCCTACCTTTTAAGGGAAGGAATAAAGGTAAAGGTCCTTTTGCTCCCAGAGGGAGAAGACCCAGACACCTACGTAAAAAAGTTTGCCAGTGAGCTAAGAAAATCCATAGAAAGCGCGGAGGAGATCTTTGATAGCCTTTTAAAGGAAAACAGCAAGCAGACTTTAGAGGACTACCTTTATTTTTGTGCCTTTGTAAAGGACAAAGTCCGTCAGATGGAACTTTTGAGCACGCTCTCAAAGAAAACAAACCTACCAATGGCGGTTCTAAAGGAGAAGATAGGAGAGCACCTCTCCCGCCAGAAGAAAATAGAAAGCTCAAGGGAGGGACAAAAGCTAAGCTACCACGAAAGGGTATTCCTCTACGGGCTATACACAGGGCTTGGTGGCGATGAACTCTTAAAAAAGGTTAACCTTTCTCCCTACGCCATGGAGTTGGCAGAAGCCATAATCAGAGAAGACTATCACCTGATCCCAGAGGAGGTTAAAAGACAGAGCTTTTATGACCCACAGAGGGCCTTTGAGGAGAGCCTAAAAAAGCTAACGCCAGACCCAAGTGTGGAGGAGGATATCAGTTTGGAAAAGATAAGAAGTAGGAAAGAACCTGTTAGGCTCAGGGGAATAAGAAATGCATAATTACTGCCTTCGGCTTTCCTTTGTGGGCACAAACTTTCACGGCTGGCAGGTGCAACCAGGCTTAAGGACGGTGCAGGGAGTTCTGGAGAAGGCTATTGGTGAGCTGTTTGGAAGGAGCATAAGACCGACGGGCTGTTGCAGGACGGATGCGGGCGTGCATGCCAAAGACTACATAGCAAACTTCAAAGCTTCAAAGTTCTTTCCTCCGGATAGTCTCTTGAAGGCGCTAAACGCCCTCCTGCCCGAGGATGTGGGAGTTTCTGAAGTATGGCTGGCGGAAGAAAAATTCAACGCAAGGTATTCGGTAAAGGGCAAACTTTACGTATACAGGGTCTATCCTTCTCACGCAAGGAATCCCTTTTTGGAGCCCTTCCTTTGGAGGCTCCCTTATACTTTAAAACTTGAAGAGATGAAAAAGGCTTCCGGGCTGTTCTTGGGTAGGCACGACTTTTCGGGCTTTGCCAAGCTGGAGGGAGAAGAAGACCCCTTTGTGGAGATTGAGGAGTGCGAGGTGGTGGAAAACGAAGGCATAGTGGAGATAAGGGTGAGGGCAAAGAGATTTTTAAGATACATGGTAAGGCGCATAGCGGGTGCCCTTATATACTTGGGAATGGGCAAGCTTTCCTTAGAGGACATAAGGGAGTTTTTAAAGGGGAAAAAGTGCCCCTACACCGCCCAGGCAAAGGGCTTAACCTTGGAGAAGGTTTTTCTATGAAGGAGCTGTATTTTAAAAGGGCAAGACAGTTCTTCTTTGCCACTTTGGGCTTTGTTAGCCTTATCTTCTTTGGGTGCCTTCCCCTGTATCCTTACTTTAAACTGCCTTTGCATCCCAACTTGGTTTTGGGTATGCTCGCCTTTAACCTGCTCTTGGGTGTGATCTTTATTTCCTTAGCCCTGTTTTTACGTAAAAGGCTGTTCCCCATCAAAGTGGAGGAGCCCTACTGGAGTCAGAGGGCAACCGCCCGCTACTTTTGGCTTTACTTTTTGGTGGGTATTCCCTTTGCCTTTAGCTTTTTGGTTTTTATAGTCTTTGCGAGCCTTGCCCTTTTGATTGAGGGCTACCTGCTAACAGTTTCCGGTTTAATATTATTAAGACCAAGAGAGGAGGACCTAATATGACAAGGGAAGAAATCATCCAAAAGCTTCTCCAAGAGGACAAAGAGTTTAGGTATCACTACGAAAAGCACGAAGAGCTTGACAAGCAAATAGACAAGTTGGAAAAGCATCATCCCATGACCCATGACTTGGAGATGGAACTGGAAAAGCTCAAAAAGGAGAGGCTCTATCACAAGGATATGATGGAGTTGAAAATTCAGGAGTTTTTAAACAGTCAGAAGGTTTAAGTACATTCGCCCGCCACGTGCCTTCCGCTGTCTAAGTTTATGATCTCACCGGTCATGGTCTCCACCCCTAGCAGATATTTCGTTAGCTCCACCACATCCTCCAAAGATACCTCCCTCTTCAAGGGCGTTTTTTGTATGTAGGCGTCCCACCTTTCTTGGGAAAAGTCAGGAGGCTTTAGGGTAGGACCCAAGGCTATGCCGTTTACCAAAATGTGCGGTGCCAACTCCTTTGCCAGAACCTTTATGGCAGTATGCAGTGCCCCCTTGGCAAGGAAATAGGCAGAATAGTTTTTGTAAGGTGTGGTGTTGGTAGCCCAATCGCCAAAGGCAACTATCCTTCCCTTGGGACTTTGGCTGTTCTTTTGCATATACTTGGCACATTCTTTAGTCAAAAACAAAAAGGCGGTGGCTATGGGCATAAGGTGGTTCATAAAATCCTCAAGGCTAAGGCTCTCTAAGGGAGTGGGATAGTAAGGGCTCGCCAAGTGCAAAAGGGCATCCACCCTTCCGAACCTCTCCACCGTCTGAGCCACCACCCTTTGGTAGGAGGAAAAGTCCGAAAGGTCAGCCTTTATTCCTTCCACCTCTCCATATTTTTTTAATTCCTCCACTACCTCTTGAGAGGTGTGATAAACCACCGCCAATCGCCAACCTTCCTTCAAAAGCCCTTTGGCGATTTCAAAGCCCACACGCCTTGCACCGGTTATTAGGGCAACTTTTTGCATTTGGGTTATAATTATAGACTAAGGCGCATAGCTCAGCTGGTAGAGCGCTGGCCCGACACGCCAGAGGTCGGCGGTTCGAGTCCGCCTGCGCCTATTTACCAATTTCCTAAAAGACTTCCAAAGCCTTCAAAGAAAGCCCTTATCAGCTTTTCGGAGGGTTGCAACTGCACCACCGTGTAGCCATCCCTCCTTCCAACCCGCGCACCCTCCCTTAACTCGGTGGGAAGCACAGAAAAGAGATGGCTGTTTATAACCGCAGAAAGACCGGAGAATTCCTCCATATCTTCCCTCTGGGTGCTGATAAGTAGGTCAAAGTCTCCACCTTCAACCACATCCCCCTCAAGCTTTAGAACATACTCTTTGATGAGTTCCCTAAACTCCTCACTATTTATGAGAACCTTTTTGCCCTTCAAGGGTTTGCCCCATTGGGATTTTCCTCCAGACTTTTCCAACAGCTTGATCTCCTCTATGACCATGCTATCGTCCAAGCCTTTGCACATATCATAGACCGTCAGAAGGGCTACAGATACCGCAGTGAGCGCCTCCATCTCATAGCCCGTTTTTGAGGTGCCAAGCACCAAGGAAAAGACCTCCAGACGGTCTTCGCCCAGCTTCACGTCAAGCTCCGCATGCTCCAAGGGAATGGGATGGCAGAAGGGTAAAAGCTCCCCGGTCCTTTTCACAGCCATCAAGCCAGCAACCTTGCAAGCACTCAACACATCCCCCTTGGGCACTGTGCCTTCCCTTATCTTTTTAACAGTCTCTTTCTTTAAGGAGATCCTGCCATAGGCCTTTGCCAGTCTTAAAGTTATTGGCTTTAGTGATACATCCACTGTGCGCATCAGCCCTTTAAAGTTCCCAGGGGTTTCAACCTTAACACAAGCTTGGCGATGCCCAAGCTATCCACCACCCTCACCACTTCGGACACGTCCTTGTAAGCCTGCGGGATCTCCTCCGCCACCGTTCCTTTACCCCTTGCCACCACCACCAGGTCTCCAAGCACCTTTTCTAAGCCCTCCCTCCTTACAAATTCCTTTGCTTTAGTCCTGGACATGAGCCTGCCCGCACCGTGGCATGCGGTACCAAAGCTGATCTCCATGCTCCTGTCTTGTCCCACCAACAGGAAGGAGTACCTTCCCACATCACCTGGTATTAGCACGGGTTGACCCAATTCTCTGTAGGCTGGTGGCACCTCGGGGTTGAAGGGAGGGAAAGCCCTCGTGGCACCCTTTCTGTGAACCACAAGCTTTAAAACCTTTCCGTCAATCTTGTGCTTTTCCAACTTGGCTATGTTGTGGGCTAAATCGTAAATAAGCCTGTAGCCCAGATCCTTCCAAGAGAGACCAAAGAATCGTCTTATGGTGTCTGCAGTCAAAAAGCCCAAGATCTGCCTGTTGGCAAAAGCGTAATTTGCAGCACTGTTCATGGCGGAAAAGTACGCTCGCCCCTCGGGAGAGCTAAAGGGCATGCAGGCAAGTTGCATATCTGGTATGTCTATTTTGTATTTTTTAAGGGCGTCCTTTGCGACTTTTAGATAATCCACGCAGACCTGATGCCCAAAGCCTCTTGAACCCGAGTGCACCATAATGCAAACTTGACCAAGCTTTAAGCCCAAACGTTCCGCAATATCCTCGTCGTAGACCTCATCTACTACTTGCACCTCCACGAAGTGATTGCCCGAGCCCACTGTTCCAAGCTCGTCGGAGCCTCTCTCGTAGGCCTCCTTTGAAACCTTAGAAGGGTCCGCGTTCGGAAGGGCCCCACCGCTCTCTATATGTTCCAGGTCCTCCAAAAAGCCAAAGCCCTGCTCCACCGCCCAACGGGCACCCTTCACCGCCACCTCTTCCATCTGAGACTTGGTAAGTTTTATCTTTCCTGTGGAACCCGCGCCTGCGGGTACGTTCTTGAGTATCTCGTTCATAAGTTCCCTTCTAACTGGGTAGACCATATCCGCGGTAAGGTTTGTAGCTATGAGCCTTACTCCGCAGTTTATGTCGTAGCCCACCGAGCCAGGGCTGATTATACCCTCCTCAGCGTCTGTTGCCATTACACCACCAACGGGAAAGCCATAACCTACATGCACATCGGGCATCACATATATGGCCTTTTTCACCCCCGGCAAGGTGGCTGCGTTCGCCGCCTGCTTTATGGCATCCTCCTCCAAGGTCTCAAAGAGTCTATCGCTAAGATAGAAATAGACAGGCGCCTTTTGCCCTTGAACCGTATTCTCCGGCAGTTTGTATACAAAGGGTTGAACCTGGACAAGCTGTTCCTTCAGTCCCATGGTAAAATTAAAATTTATGCTTTTAAAAGAGTATAACTCATACCTTGAATACAAGAACGGAGAACTTTTCTTAGAAGGGGTATCCCTAAAAGAGTTAGCCAAGGAGTATGGTACTCCTCTTTATGTTTACAGTGCCTCTTACATAAGGGACCGCATTAGGGCTTACAAAGAAGCCTTTCCCAACGCCCTAATATGCTACGCAGTCAAGGCAAACTTTAACCCGCACATTGTGGCACTTGCAAAGGAAGAAGGAGCTGGTGCGGACGTGGTTTCTGGAGGAGAGCTGTACTGCGCCCTAAAGGCGGGTGTGGAGCCCTCCAAGATAGTCTATGCGGGGGTGGGAAAGACCTTGCAGGAGATCACCTTTGCAGTGGAGAAGGACATTCTCATGTTCAATGTGGAATCCCACATGGAGCTGGATGTTTTAAACGAAGTGGGTGAGAGGTTAGGCAAAAAGGTAAGGGTTGCCATAAGGGTAAATCCAGACGTGGACCCAAAGACCCATCCTTACATCTCCACAGGTATGAAAAAAAGCAAGTTCGGCATAGACATAAAGCAGGCAAAGGAAGAGTACAGGTATGCAAGAAGCTTGAAAAACTTGGAGGTGGTGGGAATACACTGCCACATCGGCTCTCAAATTCTGGATGTTTCTCCTTACATAGAGGCGGTAGAAAAGGTGGTAGGGCTGTATGAAGAGCTAACAAAAGAGGGCTTTGACATCAAATACATAGACCTTGGGGGTGGTTTGAGTATAAAGTATCAGCCAGACCAGGCAAACCCAGAACCAGAAGACTTAGCCAAGGCAATCATGCCAAGCTTAAGGGGCGTCCAAGCTAAGCTTATTTTGGAACCAGGAAGGTCTATAGTGGGAAACGCAGGCGTACTCCTAACTCAAGTGCAGTTTTTAAAGGACAAAGGGCACAAGCACTTTGTGATCGTGGATGCGGGCATGAACGACCTTATAAGACCCGCCATATACTCCGCCTACCACCACATCGTGCCGGTGGTGGAAAGGGACGTGAAATACATAAAGACCGATGTGGTGGGTCCTATCTGCGAGACGGGAGACTTCTTAGCCTTGGACAGGGAAATTCCCTATGTGGAGAGGGGAGACTACTTGGCGGTGCTCTCTGCCGGGGCTTACGGTTTTGCCATGTCTTCCCACTACAACGCAAGACCCAAGGCATGCGAGCTGTTGGTGGAAAAAGGAAAGGTAAAGGTAATAAGAAGGCGGGAAACCTACGAGGATATATTCAACGCATGCTTTTCCTAAATTTTTAGCCTTGGGTAGAATCTGAAGTTCGCTCAGATTTTTGGGACAAAAGTTCCATTAAGGCTTGTCTAAAGTGATTGTAAATTAGCCTGAAGTTCAATATTGCAGTGTCCTTTATAGAGTTCCTTATGGCATCTTCAAAGTGTTTGTCCAATTCCTCAACGGACAGGTGGTTTGCTAAGGCTACGTTTAAACAATCCTCCAAATCCTGCTCCGTGCCTCTCCTTAGCTTCATTATGATGAAGTCGTAAGGGCTAAGCACGCTGACCTTTAGCTGATCGTCCTGATAGATCGTTATAGCCCTATCCCGATAGCCTTTTGGCAGTGAGATCACACTCCATCCGCTTATGTTTTCAGACAGATCACTTTCAAAACCTCTTTTTTTTAGCTCAAAGTAGACCTCCTCCAAATCACCTCTAACGATCTCTGCGTCTATATCCATCGTTGCCCTTGCTTTAACTCCATAATATGGCAAAGCTTGCGCTCCAACCAGAATAATCTCAATAGATTTGCCGGTACTTTTTGCTATCTCCTTAAAAATTTCAATAACATTTATCATTCCAAAGCCCTCAAAGCCTCAAAAAACTTTCTTACATCCTCTTGTTTTATCTTTTCTTTAACAATGGGCAGTGGCTTATTTCTTCTTATAAGATATCTGTAGTTTGAATAGATAACGCAGGCTTTGTGGTAGTACTCAGAAAGTTCAGGAAAAGACTCTTTAAGTTTTTCCCAATCTACATTGTCGTTGAAAACGATCTCGTAGGGTAAAAGGTTTCTGCCTGCCCTACTGTTTAAAAGCTCTTCTATGCTTGCTTTGTCTTTGTGGTATAGCTTTTTTAGCTTGAGCTCTATGATGTGATCGGTTGTAGAGTGTGGCATTTCTCATAAATATAGGCAAGTCTTTAGCCTATCGTGTGGAATTTCTGATTATGCTAATAAAAAGCTTTTGCAAATAGGATTAAAATAAAGAGTGATGAGTGGCAATGAGATTAGAGAGCTGTTTTTGAGTTTTTTTGAAAGTAAAGGGCATACAAGGGTGAAGAGCGCCTCCCTTGTTCCCGAGTCGGACCCAACCCTTTTGTTTACCAACGCAGGAATGGTGCCCTTTAAGAACGTGTTTTTGGGGTTGGAAAAGAGACCTTATAAAAGGGCAGTTTCTTGTCAGAAGTGTTTGCGTGTATCCGGTAAGCACAACGACTTAGAAAGCGTGGGCTATACTTCAAGGCACCACACCTTCTTTGAGATGCTGGGCAACTTTTCCTTTGGGGACTACTTCAAAAGGGAAGCCATACTCTACGCTTGGGAGTTCGTAACGGAGTATCTAAAGCTCCCAAAGGAGAGGCTCTATGTTAGCGTCTTTAGAGATGACGAGGAAGCTTACAGAATTTGGAACGAGGAGGTGGGGCTTCCCTCCGAGAGAATATGGAGGCTTGGGGAGGAAGACAACTTTTGGCAGATGGGGGACACTGGACCTTGCGGACCCTCTTCGGAGATCTATGTGGACAGAGGAGAAGAGTATGGAGAGGAGAGGTTTTTAGAAATATGGAACTTGGTTTTTATGCAGTACAACAGGGATGAAAAGGGTAATTTGACACCTCTTCCCAATCCCAACATAGACACGGGTATGGGGTTGGAGAGGATTGCGAGCGTCCTGCAAGGAACAAAAACAAACTTTGAGATAGACCTTATAAAACCTCTCATAGATTTCGGGCAAGAAATCAGCGGTAAGACCTACGGGGAAAACTTTGAGGACACAGTTGCCATGCGAGTTATCGCAGACCACCTTAGGGCTATTACCTTTGCCATCTCCAATGGCGTTCTGCCCTCCAACACCGCAAGAGGATATGTGATCAGAAGGATCCTCAGAAGGGCCCTGAGGTTTGGATACAAGCTGGGAATAAGGGAGCCTTTCCTCTATAGGGGCGTGGATGTGGTGGTAGAAGTTATGAAGGATGCCTATCCGGAGCTTCTTCAAACAAGGGCCTTTGTAAAGGGAGTAGTCAAGGCAGAAGAGGAGAGGTTCTTGCACACCTTTAGAAACAGCATGCCCGTGGTTGAGGAGTTTATAAACACTGCTTTAGAAGAGGGAAGACGCTTTTTGAAAGGTGAAGAGGTCTTTAAACTCTACGACACCTACGGCTTTCCCTTGGACCTTTTGGAGGAAATAGCCAAGGAAAAAGGTTTGAGCCTTGATATGGAAGGCTTTGAAAAAGAGATGGAAATTCAAAGAGAAAGGGCAAGACAGAACTTCAAAATTCAAACCAAAGAGGTTCAACCTATATACCAACACCTCAAAAACATAGGAAGGACCTCCACCTTTGTAGGCTACGAGCAGTATGTAGCCCAATCAAAGGTCATTGCCCTTTTGAAAAATGGTGAGCTTGTTTCTGAACTGAAGGAGGGAGAAGAGGGAGAAGTATTTTTAGACATCACTCCCTTTTATGCGGAACGGGGCGGACAGATAGGAGACACGGGCACTATTGAGTCTGTGGATGGTCTCTTTGTGGTGGATGACACCCAATCGCCTGTGGATGGCGTCGTAAGCCACAAAGGAAAGGTGGTGAAAGGAACCATTAAGGTGGGAGACCAAGTGATCGCAAGCATTGACCGGGAGAGAAGGGAGGACATAAAAAGAAACCACACCGCCACACACCTTTTACATTCAGCCCTTAGGCTTGTGCTCGGAGAACACGTAAGACAGGCAGGTTCTTTGGTGGCGGACAAATACCTGCGTTTTGACTTTACCCACTTTCAGGCCTTGAGTGTGGATGAGTTAAAGAGGGTTGAAGAGCTGGTCAATGAACAGATAAGAAAGAATGAACCTGTGATTGTAGAAGAAAAGGATTACAGGGAAGCTATAAAGGAGGGTGCTATAGCTATCTTTGAAGAGAAATACGGAGAAAGGGTAAGGGTGCTGAGCGTGGGGGACTTTTCAAAGGAGCTGTGCGGTGGCACCCACGTGTCAAGGACCGGAGACATAGGCTACTTTAAGATCATCTCCGAATCTTCCATAGGTGCGGGTCTGAGGCGGATTGTTGCAAAGACGGGAAGATGGGCAGTGGAAGAGGCATTTTTGGAATCTTTGACACTAAGGCAAGTGGCACAGAGCCTGGGCGTCAGCACAGAGGAGGTGTTGGAAGGAATCTCCAAGCTCCAAGAAAGAGTAAAGGAGTTAGAAAGGGAACTGCAGAGGGTAAAGTCTGAATCTGCAAGAAAGCAAGCAAAGGAAAGGATAAAGGAAGAGGGCTTTGGGGAATACACACTCTTTTATGGAGTTTTGGAGGATGTGGAGGGAGACCTTCTCCGAGAGCTGGCAGACCAGTTCAGGCAGGGAAGGGTAAAGACGGTTGTCTTTTTGGCAAGCAGGAGGGAAGGGAAGCTCTCTACTCTCATTGCCCTATCCAAGGACTTAGTGGGTAGCCTTTCTGCAAAGGAGCTTATAAAAGAGGTAGGAAAGGTCCTTGGTGGTGGCGGCGGAGGTAGGGATGATTTGGCGCAGGGTGGGGGCACAAAGCCGGAGAACTTTGAGAAGGCTTTGGAGCTTTTAAAGGAGAAGCTAAAATGAAAATTCTATTGATAGAAAGTAACCTAATATTGGCAAGCAGGGTCAAAAACTCCCTCAGTGGCTACGATGTACGAGTGGGCAAGGATTGGCAAGGGGTGGTAGATGCCAAAAGCCTGCTATGGGAAAACACCGAAAAGGAAAGGTAAAGATAGAACATCATCTTCTGGAGGGATTGGAAGAGTATTTAAAAAAGCTCTCTAGTTTTAGCTCAGTAAAGTCCATAATTCCCGGCAGGATTGCCCGGCAGAACAAGGGCATAGGCTCAAAGGGTCTGTTTTTGAAGTACGAAACACCCACAGGCTATAAGCTTTTATACAAAAACGGCACTTCCGTGCAGGAAATTTTCGTCGTCTGCGATAGAGAAAAATTTTTGGAGGAGTTCAAAGCCACTTTTCTCAATCCTTGAACTTTCCTTCAAAGGTCCTTATATGTTCCAGGAGCTCCTTCTTGCCGTCAAAAAAGATTGCCACATACTGGGCTAATCTTTCTCCAAGGCGTCTGCAAGCTTCCTTCTCCTCCTCGGAGCGAGGTTCTCCAGCCACAACCGCACCGTAGTGCAGTGTGAATTTTTTACCCACATAGTCCGTTACCCCAAAGACCAAAAAGCCAAAGTTCATAAGAACAGTTAGAATGGACATACAGGCCACTTCGTTTCCTCCACCCCATCCACCGGAGGAGGAAAAGGCACAGGCTATTTTCCCGTCAATCTCGCCCCAGAGCTCTCCCAACTCCTCGTCAAAGAACTTTTTAAGCTTCCAAGAGATTATTCCCATGTGGGTAGGAGAGCCAACCGCCAACCCATCCGCCCAGAGCACATCCTCTTTTGTAGCATCATCCACCTTTTTGATCCTTACCTCAATACCTTCTACCCTTTTTGCACCTTCCGCCACAAGGTATGCCATCTTTTCCGTGTTTCCAGTGGTTGAATCATAAAGCACCAAAACCTTACCCATAGCGGAACCCCCTAAATAGTTAGTTTAACCACAGACTCTATGTGATAGGTTTGAGGGAAGTTATCCACCAAATGCACGCCCTCTATCTTGTATCCACCGGAGGTTAAAACCTTTAGGTCCCTTGCCAAGGTGGTGGGATTGCAAGATATGTATATGATCCTTTTTGGTTTGTTTTGGACGATGAGCTTTGCCTCGCCCTCCGAGAGCCCCTCCCTTGGAGGGTCCAGAACCAAAAGGTCTATGACCTCTCCCGCATGGTTTTTTAGGGTGTCTACAGCCCTCTCGTGGGCAAAGGAAACATTGGAAACTTGGTTTAGCTTGGCGTTGTAGATGGCATCCTTGACCGCACTCTGATTGGCATCAGAGCCAAAGAGAAAGTCGCAACTCTCCGAGAGCCAAAAGCTGAAGAACCCCACACCACTATGAAGCTCAAGAACCCTCTTTACCTTCTCTCCCTCAGCCACCAATTTGGGAAAATCCTCATATAGGGTATGATTTACCTGAAAGAAGGAATCGTTGCTAACTCTAAGGATAAACCTCCCGCTCCTAACAAAGGTAAATTCCCTTCCCACCACCGCCCTTTTGATGAACTTTCCACCGAGCAGAGTGTAGTTGCCAAGCCCCACCACCTCTTTGGGCAGGATGTGTTCCTTTAGCTTTCTCAGTTTTTGAATTTCCATAGGGCTTATGGTTATGAGCTTTAGAAGAAATTCGTCTTCATGAGGTGAGTAAAAAACATGGATTTCCTGAAGTTCCTTTAACAATCTGGCAGTTTCTTTCAGGGAGGGTATCAGCTGATTGATCCTTGGATGTGCCAAAAGACACTCTTCAATGGGCACCAGCTCCCCACTGCCCCAAGCAAAAAAGCCCAGATGTCCCTCCCTTATCTTAAACTGAACCCTCGTTCTGTAGCCAAACTCTTCCTTTGAACTGAGGATGCCGTTAACAGATTCCAGTTTTATCTTTCCTATTCTCTCCAAGGATTCTAAGAGTATGTCCACCTTTGCTCTGAGCTGTTCTTGATACTCTATATGCTGCCATTGACAGCCACCGCAGTAGGTGTAATATTTGCAGGGAGGCGTTCTTCTCCATTGGGAGCCTATTTTTACGGTCTTTACCACTGCCTCCGTGTAGTCCTTCTTTTCCTTTAGAACTTCCACTTCCACCAGTTCCTTTGGTGCGGCGTACCGGATGAAGAACTTTTTACCCCTATCCTCCCCAAGTCCATATCCACCATACACAAGCTTTTTTACAAACAGGTCTAAACCCATATTAGCTCAGTTGGGAGAGCTTTTTGAAATCCTCTTCCGACATTACGTCAATATACCATCCCGTTATTCGGTTCGCTAGTTTTACATTGACACCCCTTTTTCCTATGGCAGAGGAAAGCTTTTCCTTTGGCACCGCCACCTCAACCCTCTTTTGGCTTAGGTCAATTCTTATATCCACCACAGGGGCTGGTGCAAGGCTCTTCTTCACAAGTTCCTCTATGTTGTCGGTGTATTTTATTATGTCTATCCTCTCTCCCGAGAGCTCTTGAGTTATGGGTGCGATCTTGGAGCCTCGTAATCCTACCACCAATCCCACCGGGTCTATGCGTGGGTCCTTAGCCTTTACCAGCACCTTCGCCCTCTCGCCAGGTTCCCGGGCAATGTTTAAAACCTCTACCTCTCCCTCTTTTATCTCAGGAATTTCCGCCTCCAAAAGCTTTCTCAAAAAGTTAGGGTGGGTTCTGGAGAGGATTATCTCGTAAGTTCCTCTCTTTCTGATAACCTTCAAAAGCAGTGCCCTTATTCGGTCTCCTGGCTTGTAGCTCTCCTTGGGTATTTGTTCCCTCTTAGGGAGGACCGCCATAACCTTTCCAAGGTCCACCACCAAATCGCCGTTTTCCAAAACCCTACGCACAATACCTATTACAATCTCACCCTCCAGCTCTATAAACTCTAAGTATCTCCTCTCCTCGTCTGCCCTTTCAAGCTCCCTCAGAAACTCCTCCTTTGCAGCGTATGCTGCAATACGGTCTATCTCCTCCGGAACAATATCCAAGGGAAACTTTTCTCCCTTTCTAACCTGATAAACCTTTATACCGTCCTCTGTAAGCTCTACTTCTAAATTGTTCTTTATTTTTCTGTCCTTTTTTATGGCTAAAACTATTGAATTTTTAAGGGCTTTTTCCACAAGCCACTCGGGTAGATTTTTATCCTTCGCCACCTGTTCAATGAGTTTTTTAAGATTTCTCACCATTTTTCTATCTCCAAGTTCGCCCTTGCTATTATTGAAAGAGGAATGTGTAGCAGTTCTTCAGTCCCTTTATCTTTAAGCACCAGCACATCATCCTTTACGTCCTCTATTCTCCCAATAAGCTCCCTTCTGTTTTGAATGGGCTCCCTTAGAATAATCTTAACGAGCCTACCCTTAAAAAAGCTAAAGTGCTCTGCCTTTGTTAGCTCCCGGGTAAGCCCCGGAGAGGAAACCTCAAGCATGTAAGAGACGGGAATAATGTCCTCCACATCCAAAAGGGCGGAGATCCTCTTGCTGATCTCTTCACAATCCCCCACCGTAATCCCCCCTTCCTTATCCACTATTATCCTCAAGACCCACCCCCTCTCAGGTTTAAACTCCACATCAAAAAGCTTATATCCCATCTTGCTAACAATAGGCAAGACCATCTCCTTTACCCTTTGGACTATGGCTTTATCGTCCAACTGCATGGAATTATTATCCTACAAAAAAAAGCACCTTGTCAATCTTTCAACTCCATACAGTGCATTAGGAACAAATGGGAGAATTCCAAAAATAGGAGTGCCAGTTGCTATCCCACGCGGTGGGCTTAGAACAGCTGGATGGGTGGGAGGTGAGATTGGGTAAAGATGAATTGTCTCCATCCCACGCAGTGGGCTTAGAACACAAACCCAAGCCCAGCTGGGGGCGAAGCCCAGCAAAATCAAGTTTCCATCCCACACTGTGGGCTTAGAACCGATAAACAGGAACGACAGAATATACAAAATTGCCGTGGTCTCCATCCCACACGGTGGGCTTAGAACTCCAAATCACCACATTAACCAAAATAAGACATATCAATAATTTTGTCAAGGGGGCACCCCTTTCGAATGAAGTTAATTTTCCGAAATCCGAGATCATGCAAAGTTGAGTCTGCTATTGTTAAATTTAAACACTTGTCTCTCAACGCTTTTCGCCACTGACCGTAATTACGGCACTACGGCATTACATCATTACGGTTTTACGGTGAGACTATCCCTCCAAAAGCTTGAAAATCAAAACCTTAACCCTCTCAAAATTGAAACAGCCCACCGTAAGGGCACACTAACCCATATTCAGTTGCCAAGTTAAACAAGGGTCCCTGTGGAACCCTCTACTTCCCTTAAAAGGTGTGTAGCATTATAACACATTTTTACATAGAAAAGGGGACATCCCAAAAGGAACTTTTGGAACAGCCTCATTGGAGCTAAAGAAGGTGTATCTTGAAAATTCTCAAGGAGAAGGACTAAATTAAACTTAAAAAAATGGAGGATTTTGTGGTTATTGGCAAGATTGCAGACACCTACGGGTTGAATCAGGAGCTAAAGGTGCTCGCATACCTTCCTCCAAAGGAGTGGAAGAGGATAAGGAAAGTTTATTTCAAAAAAAGGGGAGGGGATTATGTGCCCTTTGAGTTGGAAAAGCTCAGACCACACGGAGAAAAGTGGGTGCTCATAAAGATAAAGGGTGTGCAAAGTCAGGAGGACGCCATCCGTTTTTTGGGTGCAAAGGTCTTTTTGCCAAAGGAGAACCTTCCCAAGAGAAAGAAGGATGAATACTACTTTTTTGAACTGGAGGGTTTAGAGGTAAGAAGTCAAGAAGGGAAAGTATTGGGAAGGGTTGATAGGCTGTCCTCAGATAAAGACAGAGTATATTTGGAAATAAACGATGGAAAGGTGATCATTCCCTTTATAAAGGAGTTTGTCTTAGAGGTCAAGCCGGAGGAGGGCTACTTGGTAATCAACAGCCTTTTGGAAGAGCTCTTTTAGTGAGCTGTAGTTTTGCGGAGTATGTTATAATTCATACACGTTCCTACACATTACCCTATGTGGGTCTTGTATGGGCGGATAGCTAAATCCATTAGGGAAGGCTCACATGGAGGAGAAGCTTAAAAGGTATTACAGGGATATAGACATCCTTGAACTTAAAGCTCTTGTGGAGAGAAAGTTAGAAAAAATTCCTCCCACCATGGAGTACGTTAGGAACCTCATCCTTGATGTTAAGCTATTGCTAAGGATTCTTCTGGACGAGGAGTTTTTCCTAAAAGAAGACGCAAGGAAAGATATGATATCCGCCCTTCTATACTTTGTGGAGCCAAGGGATTCAATCCCGGATTTTATCCCTATCATAGGTTTGTGGGATGACTATAAACTCATTAGGTATGTGAAAGAAAAGCATAGGGGAGAGATAGACAGATACTTTGAGAGCACTCCCTTCTTTTTAGCAAACTACTTCTGATGGCTAAGTTTATTATCGTTCGGTTAGTTCAGGGTTTTTTAACACTGCTTGGGGTGACCTTTATTTCCTTTTTGATCATAAAGCTCTCGCCCACGGACCCCTTTGCCCAGCTAAAACTCAACCCTCAGGTATCACCTCAGACCATAGAGCTTCTTGAAAAACAGTATGGCTTAGACCAGCCCTTGCTTGTTCAGTATCTCAAGTGGCTAAAATCTGCCTTGGTCTTTGACCTTGGCATCTCCCTCCAGTACAACGCACCCGTCTTAGCCCTAATAAAGGAGAGAATCGGAAACACCCTCCTCCTGACAGTTCCCTCTGCCTTGTTGTCTTGGCTTTTGGCGGTCCCCTTGGGCTTTTGGTCGGGCATGAAAGAGGGAAGCCTAACAGACAAAGCCATAAGGCTCTATTCCTACGTTTTTATGTCCTTTCCATCCTTTTTCTTAGCCTTTTTGCTTTTGCTGTTTTTGTCCAAAAGTGGCTTTTTCCAGTTGGGTGGATGGCAAAGCTTGGCGGTGGGCATAGTCACGCTGACTTTGATATCCTCCGCGGGGCTTATAAGGCTCATGAGAAGTGCGGTCATAGAGGTTTTAAACTCTCCTATGGTGCAACTTCTCAGGTCCAAAGGGCTCAAGGGTTGGGCTTTTACAAGACATATCTTAAAGAATGCTATGAACCCTTTTACTACGCTGATAGGATACGAGATAGCGGGGCTTCTTTCGGGCGCTGCGCTGGTAGAGATCATCGTGGGCTGGCCTGGGCTTGGTTCTTTGATGCTTGATGCGGTGCTTTCTACGGACCTGTTTTTGGTGATGGGTGGGCTGTACATTGGTACTATAATGCTACTTATAGGAAACCTTTTGGCGGATTTACTGCTGGCGTACATTGACCCAAGGGTCAGAGAAAAAGAAATTATTAAGTAAGGAGGTTTTGCCATGGCAAAGAAGGTAGCTATTTTGTTAGCGGAGGGTTTTGAAGAGGTGGAAGCGGTTGCACCCATTGATGTGCTAAGAAGGGGTGGAGTAGAGGTGATTATCGCAGGGCTAACAAAGGAACCCGTTCCTAGTGCCAGAAATGTAAAGATTGTGCCTGATGTTAGTGTGGATGAGTTAAACCCAGATGAACTTGATATGGTGATACTGCCGGGTGGTGCGGGTGGAGTGGAAAAGCTAAAGCAGGACCCAAGGGTAGAAAGGCTTGTGAAGGCGATGGAGGAGAAGGGCAAGTACATCTCCGCCATATGCGCCGCACCTACTGCCCTGGCAAAGTTTGGAATTTTGGAGGGTAAGAAAGCAACCGTCTATCCTACCCTCGTGGAGGAAATAAAGCCCGCAGTCTTTGTAGATATGCCCGTGGTGGAGGACGAGAGGGTTATAACCAGTCAGGGACCTGGCACCGCCCTGGAGTTTGGTTTAAAGCTCTTGGAAAAGCTGGAAGGCAAAGAGAAGGCAAGGGAGGTAGCCAAGAGAATGCTTGTGAAGTATGATTGAGGTAAGGCTCAGGCCCGGAGTAGAGAAGAAGATAAAGGCGTACTTTCAGTGGGTCTATAACTTAGAGATTGAGGAGATAAAAGGAAGCCCAGAACCGGGAGACCTGGTAAAGGTACTGGACTCAAAAAAGAGATTCTTAGGCTACGGATACATAAACCCAAACACCAAGATAATGGTCAGATTTCTCTCTTTCAACGAAGATGAGGTGCCGAGCAAGGAACTCATAAAGGAACGAATAAAGTCTGCCCTTGAGTACAGGAAAAGGCTTCAACTGAAAAGCAACGCCTACCGGCTTGTTCATTCGGAGGGAGACTTTCTGCCGGGGCTCATAGTGGATGTCTATGACGAGTACGCGGTGATGGAGGTCACCACCTATGGCATGTGGAGGCTGACCGATTGGGTTAAGGAAGCCCTCGTGGAGGTTCTACAGCCAAAGGGTATATACCTGCGGGTTAGCAATTACGCCATGAACATAGAGGGCTTTTCTGCGGAGGAGGGTGTTCTCTACGGAGAGGTGCCCGAACGCATAAAGATATGGGAGGAGGATCTGGAGTTCTTTGTGGATGTGATAAAGGGACAAAAGACGGGCTTTTACTTGGACCAAAGAAGGGCAAGAAAGATGATAAGGGACTTGGTGAAACCCGGAGATGTTTGTTTGGACGTATTTTGTCATACGGGTGGCTTTGCCCTAAGCATGAAAAAGAAGGGTGCCAGCAAGGTAATCGCGGTGGACCTCTCCGAAAAGGCTTTAAACTTGGCAAAGGAGAACGCCAAACTGAACCAAATTGATGGCATAGAGTGGGTAGAGGACAACGCCTTTGACTTTTTGAGAAAGCTCCAAAGGGCTGGAGAAAAGTTTGACGTGGTTGTCATAGACCCACCATCCTTTGCCCGGACAAAGGCCACGGTGGAAAACGCCATGAGAGGCTACAAGGAACTCTGCATTAGGGGGCTCCAGATCACCAAACCGGGAGGATACCTTGCCATATACTCCTGCTCCTTCCATATTCAAAGGGAGCATCTCTTATCCGTCATATTGGAAGCCTGCAAGGATGTTAAAAAGCAGGTGCGGGTGGTGGGTGAAAGCTTTCAGGACTTAGACCATCCTTGGATCCTCCAGATGCCAAACACACTGTACTTAAAAGGCATCTACCTGGAGGTCCTCTGAAAGAAAGACCTCAATAGCCTTCTTGGGCTCGCCGTCAAAGATGAGCTCTCCATCCTTCAAAACCAAAGCCCTCTGGCAGGCTAGTATGTTAGAAAAGCGGTGGGCTACCACGATGAAGGTGGTATCGGGAAATTTTTCAAAGAGATTTTTTAGCACAAAGCTTTCCGTTTGGGCATCCAGGGCAGAGGTTGCTTCATCCAAAAGAAGGACTTCGGGCTTTTTCAAAAAGAGCCTTGCCAACGCCAGCCTTTGACTTTCTCCACCCGAGAGCATACGACTTTCCTTGTCTACTATCTCATCAAGGCTTTCCACAAAGTTGCACGCGGAGAGCCGGAGGGCTTCCCACATCTCCTCCTCCGTTGCGTTAGGATTGGCAATAAGGAGGTTCTCCCTGACCGTTCCCGAAAGGACAAAGCTCTCCTGAGAAAGATAGGCGATCTTAGAACGCAGTGTGCTAAGGTTAATCTCCCTGAGCTCCTTTTCATCGTAATAGACTTGTCCCTCGTAGGGCACAAAACCGCAAAGGACCCTAAGCAGTGTGCTCTTGCCACCGCCCGTGCTCCCTATCACCGCCACCCTTTCTCCCTTTCTTACGGAAAAACTAACTCCCTTTAAAATATCCCTCCCATCAATAGATACGCTTAGCCTTTGGACGTTTATACCCTCTTTAAGCCCAACAAACTCCACTCCCTTTTCCATCTCCTCCTCAAGGTCTAACACTTGCCTGAGCCTTTGGACTACCGGCAGGCTTGCCTTTACCTCCACTATTCCCTTTTGGGTTTCCACCAGTGGCATTTGGATTAGCGTAAGGGCGGTAAGGTAAGACGCGAGCTCCCCAAAGGTCAAGCTTCCCTCAAGGACCTTTAAACCACCGTAAAACAAAAGGAGGGCAGTTGCCAAATAGCCCACGGTAAAGTTGAAGGTGGAGTTAAAAGATGAATACAATGCCATCCTCAACCCTGCCCTGTAGGCTCTTTCATTTATGTCTCTGAACCAACCAAGAAGCAATTCTTGAGCGGGCAAGGTCTTTATGCTCTCATAACCTCTAAACACATCCCCAAGCTTGTTTATGAGTTTTTCCAAAGATTCTTGGGACCTCCTGAGGTGCTTTCCCTTTTTTCTTCCAAAGTACTCCACCGAGAGGGCTATAATGGGCAAAAGTGCAAGCAAGGTAAGTGTCAGCTTCCAATCCCTGTATAAGAGTACACCAAAGAGCAAAAGGACAGTAGCCGGGTCCCTAACCAGTTTTACCACAGAGTAGCCTATTAGGTCCCTGTAGAGCTTTAGGTCCGAGAGCACCCGGGTGGTGTATTCTGCAAGGGAGTAGCCCCTTACAGACAGAAAGGAAGACCTTAGAAGCTTTTCAAAAACCTGCCTTCTTAATTCCTTTGCCTCCTTTTCTGCGTAGGCGTTGGTGTAGTAAGACACGAGGAAGTTTCCTAACTGCTGAGCGAGGGCAAGCCCAATGAGAAGAAGGGTCCCAAAGGTCAGTCCCTCCCAGCTTCGTAGTAGCATACCCTCGTCCACTAACTTCTTTATCATAAGGCTTATGCCTGCAGTGCTAACCGATTCCAAAAGCACCCCAAAGAGGGCTAAGAGTATGTAAAGATAATAGTTCCTCAGCCGTTTAATTACCCAAATCAAATGTTCCATTCAATCAGTTATCATAGCACAGAAAGGCTTAGAATATTCACTTATGGCTCTTAAAGATTACTATCAGATTTTGGGTGTAGATAGAAACGCAAGCAAAGAGGAAATCAAAAAAGCATACAGAAGGAAGATGTCAACTTTTGGCATCCATAGACTGGGGTGGTTGATGGTTAGGACCTGAAGCAGTTCTGATAAGCTTAGAAATATGAAGGCAAGACAAGTAATAGAAGAAATACTAAGCAGAGTTTTTAAGTGGCACAGGTTTCCTGTAAGCCTAAAAGCAGAAGCTGTGCTCCTCTACTTTAAGGGACTTTCTCTAAGAGCAGTAAGGGAGTTCCTACTTCACAAGGGCTATTAGGGAAAGCTCTTCAGGCAATATATACGATTGCTATTTGGGTCTATAAGGTTTGCCTGTGTTTGTGCATCTTTCAAGAAGAAGGGACGCCTGGACAGCTAAATTGGTTCTTTACAACACAAAGGCAAAGGGATGCACCACTGACAAGGGACCTTGGTATGTGAGTGCGGTCAAAGGGCTTGCAATGGAATGGCTACATGAGACTTTTGGGAAGAGGAATGAGGTTCTACAAGAGGTTTCCTTGGAATGCTAAGTATGAAACCGTCTATAGATGGTTAGCCTCCTTTATTGTCATTTATACGATCATGAACCTGAAAAGTTGACATCCTCTACAGAAGGCTGGCAAAGGAGTGGCATCCAGACGTCAACCCGGACCCCAAGGCGGAGGAAAAGTTCAAAGAGATCAACGAGGCCTACTATGTCCTATCGGACGAAGAAAAGAGACAGCAGTACGACCAACTGCTGAAAAGTGGAGACGAAAAGGGCTATAGGGATTTTATGGAGTATATACAGGAATTTTTGGAAAGCATCTGGCAGGGTATGAGAAGGGCACCAAAGCCAAAGAGGGGACAAGACATAAGGCTCCGGCTTGAGCTAAGCTTGGAGGAGGCATACCTCGGCACCGAAAAGCTCATAGAGTACGAAAGATGGATAGACTGTCCCCAATGTGGTGCCAAGGGTTATGTGGGTGATTTGGTAAAGGAGCCCTGTCCAGCCTGCGAGGGAACGGGTAGAAGGGTAAGCGGAATCTTCAGCTTTCCAAGACCATGTTCTGTATGCAAAGGTAGGGGCTACATAGTAAAAAATCCCTGTCCCGTCTGTGCAGGCAGGGGTAGGGTAGCCAAGCACAGCACCGTGAAGGTAAACATCCCACCGGGCATCGACGAAGGGGAGGTTTTAAAGGTAATAGGGATGGGACATCAAGGAGAAAAGGGCGGAGAACCCGGAGACCTCTATCTGAGAGTCTCCCTAAAACCCCATTCCATCTTTAAAAAGGTGGGCAAGGATTTACACACAGAAAAGCTAATATCCTTTCCTCTGGCGGTTTTGGGCGGAACCACAAAAATAAAAACCCTCAAGGGTGAAGAATTGGAGATTTTCGTTCAGCCGGGGACCGAGTGCGGTTCCACTAAGACCATTCCCGGTATGGGCTTTTCCCCAGAAGGAAACCTTGTTATCACCTTCCGCATTGAGGTGCCAAAAAACCCAAGCGGAAAACTAAAGAAACTTTTAACAGAACTGGCAAAGGAGTTAAAGGAGGAGGGCGTAGAAAAACCCCCCACACTGCTTGACAACCTTAAGAAACTACTTTCCTAACTCTCTCTTTACTTCCTCTGCGATCTTTATAAACTTTTCCATCTCCTCTACGTGTTGGTCCCTCAGGGTGATCATGGCATCCTCGTGCCCTGCCATACCGCACATGGCTATGGTAAAGCAGTCCGTCTCTGCCCTTATGATCTTTAATGCTACATTAGCATAGTGGCAATGCACACCCACAAATATGCAGGCTTTGATTTTGTTGTGCCATATGGTAAGGTTGGGATGGTTAGGGTTGATCTCCACCGCAGGGTTAATCTTCGGATACTTGGGCCTGTAGTCGTACATGGGAATGATCTTGGCGTTTAGAACCTCCGCCATCTTTCTAACCAGCTTTGCCTTTTCTTTTGCCTCTTCGTTCCACGCATACAACACCTGAGGACCTGGGAATATAGTAGCGTTTGGTAAGGTAAGCATAGCCTTTGCCGCTTCCTTCATAGCGATTTCTTCATCTACTATCTCGTTGAACATGAGGGCTTTACCTGGTGGTGGATTGAGCACACCCTCATAAACCGCCACTGGGTATGGTGAATATCCTGAAGGACCTAAAGTGGCCATAATCTACCTCCTAAGCCGTTTTATTTACCCGCATGGACCTCTGGCATCACCATGCGGATGGCATTACGCTTTAAAAGGGTGCTACAGACATAAACGCATAGGGCACAGCCCTTACACCGTTCCGTATTTACATAGGCGTGGTGTTCTTCGTCCGAATACATCAGAGTATTAGGCTCTGGGCAGAAAAGGGTACACTGCTTACAGTTATACTTTGAACACTCCTCGTTTATAACCTCTGCCACATAGTACATCTACTGCCTCCTTTTGCTTTTCTAAATGCTTTTAAAGTTATTTTAACGGATTTAAAATGTCAAGGGAGGTTTATAATAAAAAAGCCATGCTTTCAAAGAGGGTCTCTCATATAAAGCCCGCTCCAACCTTAGCCCTCAGTGCTAAAGTCAATCAGCTCAAAAGTCAAGGTTTTGATGTGATCGGTTTTGGTGCTGGAGAGCCAGACTTTGATA